>Ga0302319_10000799_pt1 | contig 70536 bp, 47 predicted proteins | sample Bog_T0_2_FD_203319 | JGI IMG/M metagenome (GOLD analysis project Ga0302319, IMG submission 203319) | Peat permafrost microbial communities from Stordalen Mire near Abisko, Sweden - Bog_T0_2 | ecosystem: Environmental > Terrestrial > Soil > Wetlands > Peat | place: Sweden: Abisko, Stordalen Mire...
GAGGAGCAGTCGTCGCGAGTGAGTGAGAGGTTTTTCAACCGTTCCCAATCTATCGCCTGTCGGTTTACAAGTTAATGTGTGCATCGTCACAGGTGCCCTACGGGGTTGTCACTGACTTTCTTCCGCTGGCCTATCTCAACTGGTTGAGGTTCGGGGGAGATCGACCGGTATTCCGACGGCTTGAACATCGTAACCGGGAAGGGCGAACATGAGCAGGCAGGGGATAAAGGCGGGGAGTGCCAGCAACTGAATGGTGATGGGGCGATACGAGCCCAGCGTATCGAAGACGCGGCCGACGAGGATGGGGCCGGTGGCGCCGCCGACGGCATAGGTGGTCCAGGTTAGAGCGTAGAGAGTGGAAAAGCGCTTCAGGCCGAAGTAACGGCCAAGAAGATAGGGCGTGATGTCGCCCTCGCTGCCCATGCTGAACCCGATGAGGCCGGCAGCAAGCAGGCCCGCGGTAAGACTGTTGGCCACCGACAGCAGCACAATGCCGAGAACCGTCATCAGCAACATGATTTGCGAAACGCGCGGGCCGAAGAAGCGATCGAGGAAGAGACCTGTAAGCAGGCGTCCGACGAGGCTAGTGGCTCCAATGATGGAGACCGACCATGCGGCGCCGCTCGCGGAGATGCCACGGTCAGTGAGCAGGGCGGATAGATGTGCGATGGCGCCATTCACGCTGATGGCGTAGAGGCAGACAGTTGCGGCGATGATCCAGAAGGCGGGCGTGGCCAGTGCCTTGGCAACGGGTTCGCCGAAGTCTGTGGAGACGTGGCGGCCCTGCTGGGCAACGGGGCGCTCGCGGACGAACGCCGCGGTGAGCGGAAAGCCAACGGCAAAGGCGAGCACGCCCAGCGTGAGGTAGGCTTTGCGCCATCCCATGTGAGTAATGACGGCCTGGGTGAGGACCGGAAGCACCATGGCTCCCAGCGCGCTGCCGGCAAGCATGATGGAGAGCGCGAAACCACGGCGGCGATTGAACCACGTGGAGATCGCTCGGGAATAGCCGATGTAAGCTGTCCCGTTGCCGACGAGACCAATCACGAAGAAAGTGAGATAGAAATGCAGCAGATGCGGCGTGAGCAATGCGAGCGAAGCATAGGCGGCCGAGAAAACGACGATGCAGGGCAGGATGATATTGCGCGGTTTAAAGCGGTCAAGCAGGAAACCGAGACCGGGCGAGGCGGCGGCCACGGTCAGCGCGGCGATGCTGAATCCCGCGGAAGTGGCTTCGCGATGCCAGCCGAAGCTTGCGGTGAGCGGCTTGAGAAAAAGGCCGAAGGTGTAGGGCACAATGGCCGCAAAGCTGACCATGACGCCAGAGAAACCGGCGAGAACAATCTTCCAGCCGGGGTAGGTGATTTGGGATTCGTCCATCCGGGTTTCGACCGTCTGCGTTGTTGGCTCAGGCATGAACGCTTATGACCTCGGAGAACGATCGTTGCAGCGTGAAGGTCGTGGTCTTCCGCAGATTCGAGATAGACGCTGGCCGGATTGGCGGTGTTCAGCGCTGCATGGTTGCAATTGCAGCTTCGGTCACTCCGGTATAACCGTGTTCTACTATTTGGGCCGCTCTTTGGCGATAGATGTTGGGGTCTTTCGGAGCCCATGTGCCCAGGCCGTCGACGTAGCGATTGCACATGCAAAACACCGCTGCAATCAGCACCGTGTCATGAATCTCAAGATCGGTCGCGCCTTGTTCGCGCGCAGCGGCGATGTCTTCCGCAGTCACTTGTTTGCCGCCAAGCTGCACTTTTCCGGCAATGTTCAGCAGCGCCTTCAGCTTGGGAGAAATCTCGGCGTCAGCCCAGTCGGTCTTTACTTTCTGGACCAATGCTTCATCGTGTCCCAATTGCGCAGCGGCAACCGCTCCATGAATCGCCTGGCAAAAGAAGCAATCGTTGCGCCAGGAGACATGCGTGGCGATCATCTCGCGCTCGCCCCGCGAAAGCGTGCTTTCGCCGCGCAGCAGGATATTGACCAACTCATTCAGGGGCGCCGCGGTCTCGGGACGAAACGTCATGGGTCCGAGAATGCCGGGAAACTCTCTACCGAGTTCCTCGGCGATTGGAAGTTGAATATAAGCCATCGATGAAACTCCATTAAAAGGGAATTCTGTTTCTACTGAGTGAGCGCAGGCGTTGCGCGTTGGGGAAGACAGAACGCGTTCATCCTACGCGGAGATGCGAACCTCGCGCTTCCATCGAAAGATGGAGAGCGGTTCCGCCGAGTTGCCCAGCGTTCTACGGATTTTCGCCGTCAGGATTGGGAGTCTGGCCAAGGCGGCGGGCCATGGTGGCAAGGAGTTTGGGGCGCACGCTCGGCCGCGTCCACGGGCACTCGGCAATGCAGATTCCGCACGATGCAGCCTCAGCAAAGAATGGGATGCATTTGTCGAAGTCCACGTACCAGCGCTCAACACCACGAACCAACTGCTTCTGTTCGGAAATTGCGGCGGGTGGGCACGCGTTGGTGCAGACCTGGCAGGTGGAGCAGAAATCATCGGCGCCGAAGCGGTCGGGAGCGGTCGCGACCAGCGGCATGTCTGTGGTGACGCCGGCAAGGCGTACGCCCGATCCAAACTTGCTGCTGATCAACGAGCCGTGCTTGCCGAGTTCGCCAAGGCCCGAGGCAATGGCCGGCGGAATCAGCACAAGGGCGCCCGCCATTGGTCCGGGATAGGGATTGGCGTTGTACCCCTGCGAGCGAATCCAATTGGTGAGCGCGTACGAGCTGCGCGTGCCGCGCGCATATTGATCGCCAACATCGACGACGCCAATGCCATTGGTTTCATCCGACGGAACCTCTTTCAGACGCTCGTAGTTGTGCGCGAGGGCGAGTACGATCACCCACGGGTGGTTGATCGTGTACCCCTCGAAGACGTAGAACGGGTCCATGTGCGCGATTCCAAGCGCGTCAGCCTCGTGAGAGAGTGCGAAGGCTTCAATCTCGTCGGCAAGTTGCCTGGCGGGAGCGTTGTTTCGCACCTCGGCCACCGGAACAAGCTCAGGGTAGTTGTATGCGGCCTGGAAAGCCTCTGGCGAACCGGGACAGCTACGTGAACTCTTTCGCGCAACGATCTGCAACTCGCCAAAAGGATGCTGATCCGGCGGATGCCAGAAGAAGGGCGACGGTCTGCGCGTTGTTGTTTCTCCTAGCCCATTAATAGGGTTTCCGGAAACTTTGAGCAGTGCGAGCGTCTCGGCCCTGGGTTTGTAGCTCCCTCGCTTCGGCCGTCGCGGATTGCCCTGATCCTGTGCGGGTCGCTCGGCAGTTTGAGCTGTTGACATTGCTTCTTCTCCCAGGACGAGTGTCGATTCGGAGCAGTTCGTCGCATTCGGTGCGCGTATTCTGAGCCCAGTGTAGCGGAGAAACACAAAATATGGCTAGAACTTCAACTTCAGTGAAACCTGAATCTGCCTTGCTGGTCCGGCAAATGTCGGCGTTCCAAAGGTCGGATTTGCCGGGCTTGTGACTCCGTCCCCGTAGCTCTTCGGTATGGCGCCGGCAAACTCACCTGTGCCATAGACCTGATCCACGTCCTGCACGTTTACGCGGTTCAAAACATTGAGTGCCTCAACGCTGCCATTCAGTTTCAACCGCTCCGTGATGTTAAGGAGCCTCTGCAGACGCAGATCGGTGTCGTAGTAGGATGCACCGCGATAGCTGTTCCGGCCGATGCTGCCGACGCGATCGTTAAAGGGAAATCCGTCGCCATTTATATCGGATCCCGCTAGGATGCTGTAGTACTGCGGGCTCTGCAAAGTGTTGAGCATTGAAAACTGAAAATTGCGTAATGGAGCCGACCACGTTGCCGGGGACTCTCCCAACAGCGTCAAAACCAGACGATGGCGCACGTCGTTATCGCTGACGGCGCGGTCCAATTGAGGCTCGAGATAGTCCTGCGGTTCGTCCTGAAGCTGATTTTCCGTGGCAATGTCGATCGATTTTCCATAAACATAATTGGCCAGGACGCTCAAGTGCTGAGCTAGATCCTTACGAAGAAGGAGGCTACCCGCATTGTAGATGGACCAGCCGGAAGGCGTTGCGAGCAGCGCAAATCCGAAGTTTGGATCAGCCGGCATAAACTTCTGCCTGCCGTCGGAAAGGAAGCCATCCGGAAGCGCATTTACATTGTTGGAACTCTCCAGGCGCATTGCATGCAGATAGTGGTAGGCCGCCGTAAGGTGCCATCCATTTCCCAGTTCATTCTCGATCTCAAGGTTTGCCAGCTCGGAGAAGGCATTCGGAAATTTCCGCTGCACAAACCCCAGCGGAAATTGCTGCAAGATCGCAGGGCTGGGGTAGATGCCTTTATGCGTAAAGTTGGAGTAAGCGGCGCCGGCAAGCACCGGACCCTGAGTTCCCACCATGCCTGCCGGGCCAAAGCCGGTCAGGTCATTTTCCGGATCGGCAAAGGCGGGCAGTAGAGGCTGGTTCATATGCGTGAAGGCAGACGCTCCGTGCCATCCGTTGACTAGACTGCTGTATTCGAGCGAGCCGGTATACACACCGAAGCCTGAGCGGACGACTCCCTTGCCGTTTCGAAAAGCATAGGCGACGCCCACGCGCGGCTGAATATTTCCGAAGGTCGTCGGGTTCATTTTGCCGACGATTTTTAGGTCGCTCGCCGAGGGGAGAAAATCGATGTCATACCGGAGGCCGAATGAGAGAGCGAGATTCGGACGCGCTCGCCACTGGTCCTGAACATAGAGACCCGCCAACTTGTGCCAGAAGGCCACGGCGTCGGCGGCTTCCCGCGCCGGCCCGTCCGGTCCGTCATAGAAGCCGCTTTCCCAAGGCAAGGAGCGCTGCGGAACCTGGTGGCCGAAATCAGCCTTGGTCTGCTGGAAGAGAAATTCGACCGCGGTTCCAGGGCCAAAATGACTGAACGGGCCAGCACCGAAGAAACTCTGCGGGCTGAAGATGCCCACGCCCGGTGTGAAGTAAGGCGTCTGCGCTGAAAACCAGATCGGCTCAAATTCCGCACCGATCTTGATGGAATTGGAATCGTGCGTGTAGGTCAGCGCTTCTCTGGATTGGAAATGGTGCTCGGTGTAGAAGTCCACACCGCCGAGAAACCCACCGCTATAGAGCGTGTCGGCAACATCCATGGCCGGCTCAAAGCCCGCGCCAACCGGATCCATCCAGAAGATGCGCCGACCAAAGGCGACGGAACTTTCTGATGTCAGGCGGCTGTTGAAGAGGTGAAACAGATTCCCGTATGCGGTTTGGTCGTGAATGCGATTGTCGCGATAACTCGAGGGCAATCCTTGCCCCGGAGAGGCCGCCGCGGTGTTGTCATTGCGCACGTTGGTAAAAAGATAGCCGGCAGCCAGAGTGCTCCGATCGCTGAGCACATCTGTTACCTTGCCGAAGGCATTGTCGTAGTCGGCAACTTGCAGAATCGAACCCAGACTTTCAGGCGCGAGGCCCAGATCGCTCTTGACTTCATTGATGCTTGGCGTACCGGGTCCAAGGCAGCCCTCGGTATTGATGCAGTTCAAGATGAAGTGGGAGTAGATGGGCGACTGTGCCCGGCGCTGGCCTTCATAGCCGGCAAAGTAGAACACTTTATCCTTGCGCACGGGACCGCCGACAGTCGCTCCAAATTGATTGAAGCGCAGCGTATTGAATCCCGGCGCAGAAAGCAGGTTGTTGGCGTCTGCATTGTTGTTGCGTGCATAGTCGTAGACCGAGCCGTGCACCTCATTGGTGCCTGACTTGGTGATTGTGTTCACGGCAGCACCAAGATTCAGCCCACCACCCGCGGCGTCAGGTCCGTCAACGACGCGAAACTCCTGCACCCAGTCGAGCGACGGGCTCACTCGCTGAACGCCGGAGACGGTGGCGGTGTAATTGATTCCATCCAGTCCGTAGAAGACGCTGTGAGTTTCGCGTAGTCCCCCAAAGCTGATTTCGAGGACCGTTTCCTGGAAAGCCGACTGCGCTGCGGTGCTCGAGTCACGTCCAACGGTAGCTGTCGGCGTCAATAGCACAAAGTCGATGAAGTCGCGGTCTGAAATTGGCAGATCGGCTATTTGTTCCGGAGCGATGACCTGGCTGGCTTCCGTTCGTTCTTTCTCTACGCCTGAAGCCGTATCGTGGACTTCGACTTGCTCCGTGGCAGCGCGAATGCGGAGAGTGATTTGCGACGAAACAGTCTGGCCAAGAGTCAGAGTGAGTGGCGTCTCGAATGCTCCAAATCCATTTGCGCCAGCAGTCACCTTGTATTGGCCAGCCGTCAAACCCGAAATGACCGTCACTCCGACTTTGTCTGAAACTCCGGTCCGAATCACTCCTGTATCCACGTTGCGAACAGACACGCTCGCCTGCGGGATCACATTGCCCGCGGGATCTGCGATAGTCAGATTCAGCGTGGCGAATTGTTGGCTCACCAGGGAAGAGGATCCCGCAGCCAACAGCGCAAGTAGCAAAACGAAACGATGCGCGGAGCGATGAACATCTTGAGAACGCAGGCGAATGTCACTGAGCGCGCGACCACCGAAAGCGATACCGACGAGGTCTTTCATGTAGGAGTTCCTCGAGAGAAGATGAATTGAAAAGCGCCAGAGTAGGGAATCAATGACTCTGCGAATTATGGGAGACTGCAAACCGTGACGCAACGCCCACAAGGATGAGATGGCCCTCGTCCACAAGATGGAGAAGTGCCGAGCCGGAAGCGGCGGGCGCTCGCACGGGTCAATCTTTCGATGGATGACCTGAGCTCCCTGTCACACTACACTTCGCTCCATGTCGATTTTGACCGAACCTATTGGCAGCATTCCCCGGCCGGCTTCGCTGATTGAGGCAATCCTGGGCTCCCAAGCCGGAAAAGCAAGCAACGCAACGCTTGAAGCTGCGTACGCCGAAGCCCTGCGCGACACGATCCGCCGGTTTGAGCAGACCGGATCGCCGGTCATCAGCGACGGCGAGCAGACCAAGCCCAGCTTCGCGACCTATCCTCTTTCCGGGCTGACGAATCTCGCGCCCGACGGAGTGGTTATCCCGTTTGCAGATGGCCATACCAGGCAATTGCCGCGGATGACTGCGGGGCCTTTCCGTTACGGTGTGCATGCCGCCACTTATGTTGAATCGGCGCGTCGCTACACGCAATTGCCGATCAAACAGGCGGTCATATCGGCGTCCGCGCTCAGCTTGCTCTACCCATCGGAAGCCATCCCGGGCTATTCGCGCGATGACTTTATAGCGGATTTGATTGATGAAGCAGAAACAGATATTCGAGGCGCACTCCAGGCAGGGGCGGCCAGCGTGCAAATCGACTTCACTGAAGCCAGATTGTCGCTGAAGCTCGATCCTTCAGGCGGACTGCTGCGCAGCTTTGTTGCGCTGAATAACCAGGTCCTCGATCGATTTACCGCAGACGACCGCCAGCGCATCGGCGTCCATGTTTGTCCTGGCGGCGATCGCGACTCCACCCATAGTGCGGATGTCGATTACGCGGGGTTGCTTCCCGACCTTTTTCAATTGAACGTGGGCCGCTTCTTTTTGCAGATGGCGAGCGAGCCGGATAAGAGCCTTGTGCTGGGAATTGTTCGCCAATTGTTGAAACGGAACCACACAGTATTTGTAGGGGTCATCGATCCAATCAATCCAAGGGTTGAAACCGCAGTTGAGGTGCGGGATCGCGTTCTTGAGGCGGCTTCGATTCTGCCCGTCGCCCAACTCGGGACGACGGACGACTGTGGCTTCGCGCCGTTTGCCGACGACGTCTCGACAGCCCGCGAGACTGCATTCAGCAAGATCCGCGCAAGAGTCGAGGGCACGGAACTTGCTGCTCGCGTGCTTGGCACATAAAGAGCGGTGTGATCGCTTTGGCTTGACCGGCAAAACTCGATCTTGTGGATGCAGTAAGCCTGCGGTCCTGGTTATGGCCTGGTTTGCTGTGGAAGATATTCCTTGCTCATCGAAACATATCCCTCTTTCGCGGTTTTCTTGCCACGCTCGCGGTAGAGCCGCTCGTCATGCGGCTGCCAGGTGTCGAGCCCATCCACATACCGGTTGTACATGCAGAAGGCAGCGGCGATCAGTACCGTGTCATGGATTTCAATATCCGTTGCGCCAGCAGCGCGAGCCGCGTCTACATCAGTCGAAGTGACCTGCTTACCGCCCTTTTGAACCTTGCCGGCAATGACCAAGAGGGTCTTGAGTTTCTCTGAGATGCCGGCTTGGTTGAAGTCGACTTTCACGCAACGGACTAACTCTTCATCTCCACCGAGATGTGCCGCAGCGATGGCTCCATGGACGGTCTGGCAGAAGTAGCAGTCGTTTTCCGACGAGACATAAGTTGCGATCAACTCCCGTTCAGCTGGGGTAAGCGAGTTCGGCGCGTGCAGAAGAATCTCGGCCAACTCATTGAGCGGCTTTGCTGTCTCGGGCCGAAAGGCCATGGGCCCTCGAATTCCGTGCAGTTCTTCGGGAAGACGAATATGCGCCATTGCAAGAAGCTCCTTTCACACGAATCCCTGCTCTGAGCAGAACACGACCGGAATAGGAAGCGCAACCGCCCCAGGTGGAGAAATTCATCCATCGAAAGGGGGAAGACAGTCTCTAACCGCTTCGGTAGCATTCGTGTCGGCCATCCCCATTCCCCAGCTGTTTCAGGTCATCAATTCGTTGAAACGTTTTCATTGCGACCGCTGACGGCGGTCTATTTCGGAGGTTTGTTCATGCGCAAATATTCACTGGCTCTTTGTCTGTTAATCCTCTGCGCGGCACCTGCGGTGCTGGCGCAGATCCCGACAGCGACGCTCTCAGGAATTGTGAAGGATGCACACGGGGCCTTGATTCAAGGAGCCCGCGTGGCGCTTACCAATGTTGCGCAGGGCACAGTGCGTGAAAGCTCGACAAATTCTGACGGATCGTATTCAATTCCGGATTTGATGCCCGGAACCTATCGAGCTGATTTCAGCTCAAGTGGTTTTGCGACGGCACAATTTTCGAATGTTGTCCTGGAAGCGGGCAGGACGTTAACGCTGGATGCCACGCTTTCCCCTGCAAGTCAGGTTACGACGGTTAATGTGACCGCTGCGTCGCAGACCGTCGATCTGGCGCAATCCATGATCCAGGGACAGATCACAGAAAACACGATCGAGAGCATTCCACTGAACGGCCGCAATTTCCTGGAGCTTGCCTATCTCATTCCCGGCAATCGTCCCGCGCCCACGTTCGATCCAACGAAGACCAACACGCTGGAGGTAAGCTCTGCCGGCGGCTTTGGCCGCGGCGGCAACATCACCATCGATGGCGGCGATAACAACGACGAAGTTGTGGGCGGAACCCTGTCAAATTTACCGGAAGACTCGATCGGCGAATTCCAGATTGCTACTGCGCGTTTCACAGCGGAAGTCGGCCGCTCCGGCAACAGCATCATCAACATCATCACGCGGTCCGGAACGAATACATTTCATGGGTCTGCCTTCATGTTTGAACGGAACCGCAACCTGCAAGCGCTTCCGGCGACGTTCGACGCCGGCCAGCCAAAGCCGCCATTCGATCGCGAACAGTACGGTGGGTCGATTGGGGGGCCACTCAAAAAGGACAAGTTCTGGTGGTTTTCCTCCGCAGAATTCCGCGACCAGAACGCGGATATTCAGACCGGCACGCGTAATTTCACGACGGACACCATTGAGCACACGGCTGCCGCAACGCCTTTACGCGATTTCCTCCTCTCCAATCGCGTTGACTACCATTTGAACGGCGCCAACAGCCTAAGCGGACGCTTCAGCTTCAATCGGTCGACTGATACGGCGCAGGCCAGCGCCTCTTCGTCTACCCCGCTCAGCACGGCGGCGGAACGGCAAAACTCTCTGAATCGGTTTAATTCTGTTGAAGCCGCATGGACAGGCAGCTTCAGTCCGAGACGCACCAATGAGCTGTCGTTCCATTACGACAACTTTTTTAACAACATTCCGCCGTATCCGCTGAACGCTTCGCTAACGGATCCTGTCCTGAACTTGACGAGCGAGCTTATCTTTCCCGACCTCGCGGACGGGGCAAACTTCAATCTGCCGCAAACTACGTTTCTGAATCGCTCTCAGCTTCGCGACGGCTTGACCATGGCGTTCGGAAAACATGCGCTCAAGGTTGGCGGAGAGTTTCAACACTACACCGCGCACGGCATTATCAACCCCTTTGGCAACGGAACCGAAATCCTGGTCTCGGACTTTGGATTTGCTGACTTGAACGGCGATGGAGTGATCAACGATCTCGACATCCCGCTTGCCGTGGGCATTCATAGCACCGCACCCGTGGTGCCCGTGCCGATCCCGCAAGTTGGCGATACCTACGGGGCGTTCTTTGCGCAGGATGACTGGCGGGTGCGTCCGAATTTAACGTTCAATCTCGGGCTGCGCTGGGAATACGATTCCGATCTAACCGGGACCAGCAGCGACCATGATCCATGCCCGAATTTGACAAGCATCCCGTCCCAGCCTTGCGTCTGGATGGCCAACGTGATCGACTTGAAGAAGCACCCCGACACCAAGGACTTTGGTCCGCGCATCGGCTTCACATGGGATCCATACCGTCATGGCAAAACGGTGTTTCGTGGTGGCTACGGCATCTACTACGACCGCATTATTCTGGAGACCGGCGCCGAGGAGCGGGTGCAGAACGATCGTGCGCTCGCGGTGACGCAGTATGCAGGCTCCAGTTGCGTGAACCCGAATATCCCTGCTCCCCCAAGCCTCGGTCTGTGCTTCGCGCCAGGATCGTCGTTCGCCCCCGGAAGCCCGACCATTGCCAATGCGTTCGGCGGCCCGAGCCAGACCGGCGGCGTAGGCATCATTGCGATGGGTCCGGACTCGCACCATCCGCTGTATCAACAATTCTCACTCGGACTTCAACAGGAGGCCGCCAGCAACTGGTTGATCAGCGCGGACGGACTTCATGTCTTCGGAGAACGGGAACTCATTGGCAATCTGCTGCGCACGACGGACTCCACATCGCCTGACATCAGCTGCCCCGGCGACAACGTGCCATGCACCATTACCGACCCCGCCACAGGCATTTCGGACAACATCACGCTGATCACATCCGGCGCCAAGAGCTGGTATGACGGACTGCTGATAAGCCTCGCCCATCGCGAGTCAAAGCTGGGCAAGGTCGGATATCAATACAATGTGAGCTACACGCTTTCAAAGACGCTGGACTACTCGGATGACGATCAGCTCACCAACAATAACGCAGACGAACAGGTCAATCTTGCGGAAGGCACGTCGGGCCTGCGCAAAGAAAAAGGCTACGCGCTCACCGATGAACACCAGCGCTTGACCCTCTACGGAGACGCTCAGCTTCCGTATGGGTTTTCCATTGCTCCTATCTACACCTACGGGACGGGTGTTCCGGCTGATACATTCCTGCCGAGCACTGCGATCAACGGAGCCAGCGGAGCGCGCCTGCCGCTGTTGCCACGCAATGCGCTGGGGCGTGAAGTGAGGAACAGCGATCAATTGAATGCATTGATCGCCAAGTGGAATGCTTTGCCCGCGTGCCCAGGCACGTACCCTTGCCAGGCTGGGGGACCGATCGATAGCGTGCCGGGCAATATCAACTTCGCCAGCCCGTTCAGTTCTTTCGATCTGCGCGTGCGCAAACAGTTCAAATTCGGGGAGCATCTTTCGCTTAGCTTGATCGGGGAAGGATTCAACTTTGCCAACCAGGTCAACATTCGCGGGTCGAATACGGCTAACTTCTCCGGGCGAAACATTTCCATTGCCCCCTACCAGGCGAGTGCACCGGTTCAAACCAATTTCTTTTCTCCGGCCAGCGTGGCCGGCGGATTCTTCGGGTCGGGCGGTCCACGCGCCTTCCAGTTCGCAACGCGCCTGGACTTTTAGCGGGAGGCTCGATTGACGTTACCTGAGTACGAGAAGATTGCGCGGCTGAGCCGGGAAACTGGTCCGCATGCGCCCACAAACCTGGCCGTGATTGAGGAGGTCGATGCCACGGGTGAGGTTCCTGCGCTCTATGCTCACTTTCGCGCACATTTCGGCAGGCCTGATATTCCAGGGATATTGAAGTGCTTCGCTACACATCCTCCGTTGCTGCGGCACATGATGGACTTGTCTGAGCAACTGATCTTTTCCGATGGATCGCTTGGACGAAGGCACAAGGAAATGATTGCCACGCTTGTTTCTACGCAGAACGTGTGCCCCTACTGCGCTGACAGTCACGGCTATTTTTTGCGCGTGCATGGCGGGACATCCGAGGCTCTTGCGGCTATCCAGGCCGACAATCTCAACTCGCCGGAGTTAACGATTGCCGAACAGGCTCTGCTCGGTTTCGTTAGAGAAGTGAACCTGAACTCCCACCAAATTGCGAAGTGCGATGTGTATGCTTTGCTACAGTCCGGATGGAGCCAACTGCAGATCGCGGAGGCGGTGCACGTTGCTGCTCTTTTCGCCACGTTCAACCGCGTTGCCAACGCGTTCGGCCTCGCGTCGCAGGGACTTCTTGCGCTTTACGAAAGCGACCAGGGTATGCTTCGTGCAGAAAATCAAAACGCTCAAAGGATTGGCCTATGATTGCAAACTTGAGCGCATTGCGTCGCGGCGGGAAGCGTTGCAGGGAAGGGAAATGTGCGCGTATGGAAGTCGTTCGTCGTAACTTGAAGCTGGTGGTGTTCGAAGCGAGCAAGTGTGCGCTGGCCGCGCTCCTGCTGGCAACTGCAGTCGTCGTCGGCAAGTCGCAGACCCAGGCCCCCGCCGCACATCCTCAGCACCAGTTCTTCCACGTCGCGCTGAGCGGTTCATTTGCCGGTCCAGTCTCAGGTCGGCTGCTTCTCTTTATTGGGCCCGCATCCGGTGATGGCGCTGCGGTGGACATGAACATGATGTCGCCTGAATCTGTCTACGTCGCGGCGAAGGAGGTATCACATCTTGCTCCAGGGGAAACGATCGATATCGATGCGGACGATCTGGTTTTTCCGCGACCGCTCTCAGAGGCAGCCGTCGGAACCTACCGCGTGCAAGCCGTGCTCGACGTCGGCCACACATATAACTACGATGGCCGCGCTCCCGGCGATCTGATCAGTACCCCGGTCTCAATCGATCTTCCATTTTCTGCTTTGCCCACTCTGACGCTTGCGCAAATAGTACCCCAGCCTCCGGACGCGCTCGCCAACCGCCCTGACGTGACCTCGGCATTGAAGCCGCTCGATTTTGTTAGCCCCGTGCTCACTCAATTCTGGGGACGCGACATTCACATGCGGGGCTGGGTATTGCTGCCGCCGGGTTATGAGAAGCATCCCGCGGAAAAATATCCAACCGTCTATTTTACGCACGGCTTTGGCGGCACACTGCCGGGACTGCGGGCCCGGTATGCTCCCGTTCTTTACGACCGGATGAAGCAAGGAAAGATGCCGGAGATGATTTGGGTCCTGCTAGACGAGAGCAGTCCGACCGGTACGCATGAGTTTGCCGACTCGGTGAATAACGGGCCTTGGGGTACGGCTCTGACATCGGAATTGATTCCGCAAATCGAAGCTCACTATCGCATGGATTCGCGCGCCTCCGGGCGGTTCCTTCAGGGGCATTCTTCCGGTGGCTGGGCAACGCTATGGCTGCAGACGCATTATCCGAAGATATTTGGAGGCACATGGTCAACCTCTCCCGACCCTAGCGATTTTCATTTCTTCAGCACCATCGATCTGTACGCGAAGGATGCAAACTTCTATCGAGACTCTAACGGAGCTGCGACTCCGATCCTCCGCGACCATGGTCAGGCCCGTGCAACCATGCAGCAGCTTGCTGGCCTGGAGTCGGTACTTGGAGACTACGGCGGGCAGCTTGGATCATTCGAATGGGTCTTCTCTCCGCGCGGACCCGATGGCTGCCCGCAGCACCTTTTCAACCGGGTCACAGGAGCTATCGATCCCGGCGTTGCTTCCTACTGGCACACGCATTACGACATCGTCGAATACCTGGGCCGCAACTGGAACTCTATTGGCCCCGACCTTCGCGGTAAGATTCATCTGGTAGTTGGTACCGACGATACGTTTTATCTGGATGGCGCCGCGCACAGCCTGGAGTCGGCTCTGAACAGGCTTGGCGGACAACCGCACTTCACATTTCTGCCAGGAAGATCACACTTCAATGTCTATCTTGTCGGAGAAGATCGCTTTGCCCTCTTCGACCAGATCGCAGCCGAGATGTACCAGGTCGCCAGACCCGCCAGGTCGAAGAAATGATTCGAAATTTGGGCAAGGACACTCAGAAAATCACTTGGCAGACACACCCTCGAAGAATAATTTGGATTTAGTAGTCGATTTCATTTCAAAATCATTCGAGCGTGAGAACCCTTGACAGTTGTTTTGATCGGAATGTCCGTCATCATGCTGGCGACCCTGACCGGTGGTTGGCTGGCGCGCAAAGTTGGCCAGTCGCGCGTGGTGGGTGAGATCGTTGGCGGAATCCTCCTCGGCCCTTCAGTCTTTGGGCGATTGGCACCAAAGGTCGCCAATTCTCTCTTCCCTAAGTCATCCTTTGTCGCCTTCGAAAGCCTCTCCACAGTTGGGTTGATCCTCTTCCTGTTCTTGATCGGCATGGAACTGGATCATGAATTGCTCTACCGCCAGCGCAAGACGGCACTGCTCGCGAGCGGCATGAGTGTCCTGCTGCCGTTTGCGATGGGTACGTTGTTGGCGCATTCGTTGCGGATTCGCTTCGCCCCAGAAGGAATCGGCAGCGTTCCGTTTGTGCTGTTTCTCGGCATCGCGATGAGCATTACTGCATTCCCGGTGCTGGCGCGCATCCTCGAAGAGAGAGGGCTGCAGCGCACGGAACTCGGGATAACCGCGATCTTCTGCGCCGCGGTGGGCGACCTGTTCGGGTGGCTCCTGCTGTCGCTGGCGCTCGCATTGATGGGTGCGCCGGACGCTCCGTCGTCGATGCCCACGCGGCTGGCAGGCCTCGCGGCCTTTCTGACGGTAATGTTGGGCGTGATTAGACCGCTGGCGGCCCGACAGGCACGACGAGTGCAAAGTTCTGAACTTTCGTTTGAGATGTTGAGTATCGTCGTCGCATTGACGCTGGCCTCGGCGGCCGCCACTGAGTTGATTGGCGTTCATCCGCTTTTCGGAGCGTTCATTGCCGGGGTCTGCTTCCCGCGCGTGGAAAAATGGCAAAAAACGATACGCGGCCGGCTGGATATGCTGGTGTCCGTGTTGCTGCTGCCTCTATTTTTTGCGTTGACCGGCATGCGGACGCAACTCGGCCTGTTGATTGGAAAATCGGCTTTGCTGTGGGCGGGCATCGTGCTGCTGGCCGCAGTCTTCGGTAAGATGGCCGGCGCTGCCCTGGCTGCACGCTGGACTGGGCACTCATGGCGTTTCGCGGGCGCGCTAGGTGCTCTCTTGAATACGCGGGGGCTGGTTGAACTGGTCGTGCTCAACATCGCCTATAACGTTGGCGCGTTCTCCCCAACGCTCTTTTCCATGTTGGTGGTCATGGCTCTGTTGACCACCATGAGCACAGCACCGATCCTCAACGTGCTCGGCATTCAAAATCAGAGCTTAATAAAGCCTTTGCCCGAAGATCGCTCCGAGATGTGAAAGGCGCCAGGCGACTTGATCTTTGCATTCGTGTGGGCAAACTCACAAGATGAGCATCGGCTGGGGAGATCCTCCTCTTGAAGGCAAATAGGGCCGAGGTCGAGGGTCTGTTAAGGGTTCGATAAGCGGTCCGCCGAGTCTCCATGACTCCGAAATTGGCCATCCATGCCAGTCATGATGGAGGTCGCGGACGTGAATGCGGGCAGATGGTGAGAGTGCCCAAGGATCCCCAAGATTAGAGAGCCAGGCTTTCCGAGAGAGTTCAACGCCGGAGGCATGATGATCAATTCAGACGTCCGTTCTGTCCACAACCAGGTTTCCAGAAGCGGTTGTGCCAGATGAGCATTCGGCCTACGGCCGGATGCTCAACTCAAGCGCAAACTTCGCCGAACTCTTCGCCGAATCGCGCGCCATAACGACTCCGAATCCTCCTCTCTGTTCCTCTCTGTTCCGTTGATAACATGCGTGTTCCACGGTTGATTATTCCCCTGTTAACCGAAGGGTTGTAGTTTAGAGTCCTATCTGAGGAGCCACAAAGCAAATAAAATGAGTAAGATGCGAGGCAGCCAAATTGGCTGCCATTTTTATTTTGGGCGAGTGGCTGTTTTGGTGGCTGTTGGCGAAAAATAATTTTGCGCGTTGAGGAAAACCCAGACCCCGTGATCATAGGCGCTCTCCGTAAGCGAAATACTTTGCCTGGAACACAGCGGCAATCAAGACCACCAACGATGGTGTGTCGCACTGCGTAGGTTGCGTACCTGCCCGTCCGGTCAATCCTCAACAGGTCGAAATATGCCTGGCGAGAAAATGATGCTTGTGGAGGAACTTGAAGCGCTCTTTCATGACTCCGGCCGGGTTTTGTCAAAGAGCGCAAGTCGCTCCTAGTCGGACTTCGCCACCATGGTCCTGGATTACGTAGACCAACTGAGGACGGTGGCGTTGTAGGACCGAGAGGCACGTTCGAGAAGGGGTCAGCTCGAAGCCTGCGACTTTGGCATAGTTTGTACTTGCATTGATTCGGAGCCGAACATGCTCTCAACTTCCCGGTCCAAATGCGAAGTAATCATTGCGCGGTATTCATTAAACCTATCGCTCCGAGAGTCACGGGGACGATCTAGTTTGATTTCAAGGTCCTGAGCAATGCGTCCTGGCTTGTTGCTCATCAAGAGAACTCGATCCGACAGGAGAATCGCCTCATCAACCTGATGCGTTACCAGGAGGATCGACTTCGAAAATGTCTCGTGAATGGAGATCAGGAATTGTTGCATTCGCAGACGTGTTTGATAATCCAGTGATTCAAATGGTTCGTCCATAAGCAGGTAATCAGCGTCGTTTGCGAGCAACCTGGCTACAGCAACTCGACGTTTCATGCCCCCTGATAACTCGTGTGGATACACGCGTGAAGAACCGTGTGTACACCGGGTCGGGATCAGGGCATCCTACCAGCTACAGTTCGACCGCGTGATGCGCCGGCACCATGCGCGTATAACTCGGGTGAAACTGTCCGGCCAGCCCCTCAGCCTTCAGCCATTCGAAGATAGTGTCTACCCGAGACGCGACGATAAGCGCCGGGCCCTCCTGCCGCTTCGCCAGAAAGTACCGCATTGGCCTGTCCAGGGAACGCGCCATCCGCACCGTCGTGCCTGCCTTCGCGAGAAACGCAAATGAGCCTTGAATCTGGAGCACTGCCTCGGCCTGGTGCTCAAACAAAAGTCCCCGGGCATCGGCGACGCTCACGTTGTAAATGAGATTTGACTCGGGTTCGGTGAGACCGACAACTCGCTCAATATAGCGGTCCACAGGTTTCCTCAACGACGTTCGGCCGCTATAGAGAGTTTACCGTGCGCGACAATGGGGGCTGCTGCAGGCGGTAGTGGTGGTCAGGAACGAATTCGACAACAACCTCCTGAGAGTAAAAGGGCTTCGAATCCGCTGATCGACAATTTCCCATCGTTAACTCATCGAGATCGAAGCCAGTCTCAACCGAGTGGTGAAGCGATTGGACCGTCCAGGTGCGTCAGAGCACTTGGGTTAATGCGCCCACGAATCGACAGTCCAGGTCAGTGACGAGGCCGTTCGAGTGTCCAGCAAACGGATCTCGCTTTGGAACTGAATCGCGAACAGCTTTTGAACCTCGGATTTCTCGGAGATAAGCATTCGGATAACGACCGACAGGTTACATTAGCATGGCCTGCGTATCGCGATTGCCCGATCTGTCGGGCTGCATGACTAGCAGTTGACTTTACGTGTGGAAATGAGTCACACCATTACGGATGCGTGCATTCGGTTGCCAAGCGACTTTAATGCCTTTTCCCTGAGAATTTTCGATCTGGGAGGGAGAACCCTTAGAAACGGCGGGCACAAAAATGGGTACAGTCCTTCACCACTGTAACAACCACCTCGATTTTGAAGCGACTACTCCAGATTCCGACCTGTGACCTCTTCCGTGACTGCATATCAGAGGCTCGTAACTCATTGAATCCGGGGGGAACGGATAACTACCTCCGCAGATGGCAGACGTATGTCCATTAATGTCGAAGTATTCGGTGGAAGCCCGATGGTCCAACACTATCTGGAGGAGATTAGTGAACGTGCTCATCTGAGACTTGCATCGAATTCCGATGTTTTTACGCCTACATGCCGAAGAAGTGGGGGTGATCTGGGATCTGAGCGTGAAGAAGATGGTCGATCAATCTTGTGAATTCAAGAAAACGGTTCATAGTACGTTCACCCCGGAGCTGATGGAATTCCTCGCTAAACTGGGTATTCCATGGGAGGTCTTCAAATCTGCCCGAAAGTCGATTTCGGAGGCTCACAACCGTCAGGAGATGCCGCTGTTCGCCAAAAGCATTGAACGTCATGCCTTGAGGAACAATAGTTCCGCTGGTGTCGCGAGTGCGGCGAAAGTTGCATAGGAGGACGAAGATGTTGGAGGAAATCGATCACGGGAGCGGAACTCAGCAATCGGCTTTTAAACGATCTCTTCGCATAAAGAAAGGGGGCGTTCTGCTTGCGGAAATCGCGGCTCCGCCAATGAATCTTCTGGGGCCGGAACCGGTCCGCGACCTGGTCTCTCTCATTCAACAAACCGAGGCTGATGACTCCATCCGTGTGCTCGTGTTCAAGAGTGCCGACCCGGACTATTTCGTCTCCCATGTCGATGTGACTCGAATCGATGAATACCGCGAGTTGGCAACAAAGCTAAGCGGCGAACCTTCGATCGCCATGCTATTTCGCTATCTGAGCGCAAGCCGTTTGGTCGCTATTGCGCAGATCAAAGGTCGCGTACGCGGTATGGGCAACGAGTTTGTATTGGCGTGTGACATGCGCTTCGCCGCGCGCGCGCCGGCGATTTTCGGTCAACCTGAGGCAGGATTCGTGCTGATCCCCGGCGCAGGCGCCGCCCAGCATCTGACTCGCCTCATCGGCCGGGGCAGGGCGCTCGAAATGCTGTTGAGCGCGGAGGATTACGATGCACAGATGGCGGAGCGCTACCGCTGGATCAATCGAGCGTTGCCAGCCGCCGCACTCGGCGAATTCGTCAAATCGCTAGCTCATCGGATAGAAAGCTTTCCAGGTTTTGTCCTTGCCGCAATCAAGGAGCGGGTCAATGCGGTCGCGCTCGCGCCGGCAGAAGACTTCCGCCGTGATTCAAGTCTCTTCCTCGACTGTGCGCGCAACCCTGAAGCGCACGACCGGATCAACGCCGCGATGAAACGCGGCTTCCAGACCCGAGAAGCGGAAATGGCCTTGGCGCGCATGTTGGGTGACTTGGCTCGCTACGCCTAACAGCAACAGTGAACCTGGATGAACGCAGGAGACAAGAATGACAGGTCTTACAGACAAGCCAGCAAGCCCGTCAGTGACCGGATTTGCCCCGCACAGACCCAGACAAGATGACGTATCCTTCCATAGGATTCCTGCTGGAGGACAAGGCTACGCAAAACACTTGGCAGCAGGCGACGGGATATGGAAGGAATGCCATGGGCCATTTCTGGACGAGACGAACGTTCATGAACCGGGCAGCGGGTTCCGCGGCCTCTCTCGCGCTTGCGCCGACGGAAAAAAGTGCGCTGACCTGCAGTGCGGGCAAATCCGCTCTTCAGGGCCGATTTGTGACCCATGTTTCGGTTGTGCGTGTAAATCAGATCGAAGTGACTCCCAACCGTTCTATTGGAGAAGACGAGGCAGCGGACAACACTCCGGCCCATATCCGCTCGCGGCGCGAAGCCTTTGCGCGCGGCTGTCCCGAGGGCAGAATGACCTGGGCAATCAGCTGGCTGGCGCTGAACGACACACGGCAGGAGTACAAAGATGCGCGGCGCCTGCTCGCTTCCTATCACGAACGATATGGCGACGAGATCACCTTCATCCCCGGCGGTTATTTTGGGCCCATGTACGAAACCCGCGAACACAACCGGGTGACGATTCACAAGGCACTTCAATCGATCTCGGAAATGGTGGGCGATGGATATCGTCCGGAGTCCCTGGTTGCCGGTTTCATGGATGCAGAGAATCAACACTTCCTCGCCACGGAAGAGGGCATTCATGTTTGCCAGGGCCAGATCTGGAGCCAGCACGGCATCGACAACGGAGATGGCGACGGCGGCATCTGCTATCCCTACTACCCAAGTCGAGAGCACTACCTGAAACCGGCGCAGGGACCGGCGGATTTTATTGACTGCGTCTGCCTCGACGGCTGGACGTGCGATTTTCTGGCCGCACGCCGCAACGGCTTTGAGGGTGGGTTCAACAGCCGCATGGGAGTGGGCCCAATCGAGACGGTGGGAAACCTGGGAAAACAAGCGGGACGCAAGGAGATGATGGACACCACCGCGATGCACTTTGACCAGGGCCACGCAATGAACGGATTTGGCTGGGTGACAGGAATCTGGGAGGTATCGGTCGGCCACGACGAGGACCTGGCCTGGTGGCTGCAAACCGTGAAGGACCGATGGCCAGACACACAGGTGCTGACCGAAGGAAAGTTTGGCTTGGAGTGGCGCAAGCATATGCCCAACAATTTGTCGCTCAATTATCGGTTCGATGCCAAAGGAACCGGGGCGCCCGGCTCGGAAAAGGAATTGGAAATCCAGTGGTTTATGAACCGCGAGTTTCGGCTGGGACTCCTCAACGGCTGGACAACGGGGAGTCCTGTCATGGTGATCGACTTTACCCGGTATGATCTGCCCGCGAGCGAACCGAAGGGATTGCAGCGGGAATGGAGCCTGATGAACGTTCTGAACCAGAAGGGCAGGCGGCCTCAGGACAAGCCGATCCGGTTGGGACAACTGAGTCCTGAGGATCAACGCCGCGTCTACGCGCGGTATCCTGAGTTGAAGAAGCTGGCCTAAGTTGTTCAGCAGTGCGCGAGCCACGGTCGGCTAATAGGAGCCGACCCACTGTTGAGGCAGCCAAAGCGACGCAGAACGATCTCCACCGCTGCCAACTACCGGGGGTATTCGGTTCTTGGCCCAGAAATCGAGCCAACAGAGCGATTGGCGGCTCATTTTTTATTGCAGGGTGACCAGATATCCGACGAGTTTCTGGGTCATTCAATGGATATTCCCAAGGGCAAGCGTTGCTGTTGTTCCTCTTTTCTTCTGGGAGTGCCTCAATAGCCAAAAACATGAATCCGGTGGCAGCCCCCGCCACATCGCACCCAGCGTGCAGACTTTCCGCACCGGGCTGGGGTGAACCCCTCGGTTGACCCGGTAAGCGGGCAAAATGGGGACCAATTGGTGCTCCAAAAGGGCTCAACTCGACCTCGGTTGTAGAATCGGAATGTCCTGCAGCCGGAGCATACGGCTTCATCGCTGAATGAGCCGTTGCGCACCGGACCAGGAGAGAACAATTTGGCTGCATTCTCGAGGTCGGAGATTTGAGCTTCATCGCAACCGGTCCACACAACGTGCGGCCTTCCTCTCAAGCCAGCAGCCGCTCGGGTATTCGGATTGCGCGCGCATTCGTCGCGGCGCTGCTGTGCTGGTCAATTCCGCCGGCGGGCGCGCAGCACCCATACGGGCAACCATCGGATGGGTTGACGATCCAGGGCACCGTCCTTGATGCAGCTGGCGAGGCGACCGCGGATGCCTCGGTACGGCTTGAGCAAAAGGGAGTTGCCGGCGCCGTGGAGACGAGGACGAATGCTGCCGGGGCATTTACGTTTTCGGCCCTCAAAACCGGCAGCTACGCACTCATCGCAGAGAAGTCCGGACTGCGCAGCCGTATCGCAGACGTCGTTGCTTCGCCCCAGGTAGGCACGATGCAGATTCGTCTGGTACTCGGGGATGCGAGAGGCGAACTTTCCGAACCCGGCGCATCTCGATCCTCCGCAACCCAGGCCATGGAGTTCGCCGACAAGCCGGATTTCACCATCGCGGGAGTAACGGACTGGACCGCGGCGGGCGGTCACGGATCGGATACGAGTTTGCGCACCAGCGAGGCCTTGGTGCGGGAAACGGTCACGCTCAAGCCGCAAGACGGATTTGAACGCGCGGCCAATTCAACCAGCTCGGGCAGCGAATCCAATGATTCTGAAGGCAAGCTGCGCGAAGGGCTTGCGGGTGCCCCAGGGGACGCGGAGGCAAACCACCGGCTCGGCGAATTCTATCTGCTCGCCGGCAGATATGCGGAAGCGATCCCACTGTTCAAGACCGCCTGCAAGCTTGAGCCAGGGAATCGCGGCTTTGGGCTTGACCTGGCGCTGGCTTTGAAGGGCGCGGGCGATTTTTCACCAGCCCGTGAGCAGGTCCGCACGCTGCTGGCGAAGGGAGAGAGCGTGGAGCTCGATCGGCTCGCCGGAGAACTCGACGAGGCGCTCGGCGATCCAATGACCGCCGTCCACGAATACGAACTGGCAGTGCGCATGGACCCCAGCGAGCAGAACTACTTCGAGTGGGGTTCCGAGCTCCTGGTTCACCGCGCCATCTTGCAAGCGCTGGAGGTATTTCAACAGGGGGCCAAGGCCTATCCGAAGTCAACAAGGATGCTGTCTGCGCTGGGAGCGGCGCTGTTTGCCGGCGCTCGCTACGATGAGGCAGCTGAACGCCTCTGCGACGCATCCGATTTGAACCCGGCTGACCCCGAGCCCTACGTCTTCATGGGCAGAATCGAGATGGCCGCGCCCAACCCGCTGGCTTGCGTCGAGCTGAAGCTCAAGCGGTTTGCCGACCAGCAGCCGGGAAACGCCCTGGCGAATTATTTTTACGCGGTTGCCCTCTGGAAAGGACAGGGGCAGCCGGCCGACGGGCGGGTTGCGCAACGGGTGGAATCGCTGCTGACAAAAGCTGTGACCATCGACGTAAAATGCGGCGATGCTTACCTGGAACTGGGGATTCTCGCGTTTTCCCAGAGGAATTATCCGAAGGCGATCGGTTTTTATGAAAAGGCAATCGCAGTGAATCCTGAGTTAGCCGACGCCCACTATCGGCTGGCGGTTGCCTACGATCGGACAGGCGAGCCGGAGAAGGCAAAGAAGGAATTCGAGCTCCACGACGCAGTCAGGAAGCGGCAGGCGGCCGCCGTGGAGCAAGCCAGGCGCGAGGTGAAGCAGTTCCGGGTTGTCACGCCAGGTCAGCCGGGCGATCCGCTTATCCACTGAAGAGACTCATACCGGCTTTGGCTTGAAGGTTGCCACAATGCCTTCGCCTTCGCGAATGGTGAGGATCTGGTTTGCCTTGACCAGCTTGAACTGTTCGATCTTCTGCGTGGTCGGCCACCTGACCTCGATCCAATCCACCGTCTCGGCCTTGCCGAGGCCGAAATGCAAGCGCAGGTCGCTTTGCGACATGACGCTGGTGCCGCTGTGCACTTCATCCATCTGGATGTGCGTGCCGGTGGCGACCCGCACCCGTGCCCCGATCGCGGTGCGATTGCATTTGGTCCCCAGCAGCTTGATCTTGATCCAGTTCTGCTTGTTGCCGCCTACGTTGTGCAGCAGCGAGGGCACATCGTTCATGTTCAGGATGAGTGCATCGATGTCGCCGTCGTTGTCGTAGTCTCCGAACGCGGCGCCGCGGCTGGAGAAGCGTTCGGTGATGCCTGGGCCCATCGTCGAGGAAACGTCCTTGAAGCGGCCGTTGCCGAGGTTCCTGTAGACCAGCCGCGGATTCTTGAAGGTCTCGCCGAAGTTGTAATTGTCGATCTCCGGGTAAACGTGCCCGTTGACCTGCATGATGTCCAACCAGCCGTCGTTGTCGTAGTCGATGAACCCGCATCCCCACGCCACAAAGTTGTTGTTGATGCCGACGCCGGAGTTGAAGGACAGGTCGCTGAACGTCCCGTCGCCGTTGTTGTGGTAGAGATCGGAGGTGTCGTCCGCGAAGTTGGTTTTGAAAATGTCGAGCCAGCCGTCGCAGTCATAGTCGGCCACGCCCACGCCCATGCCGGCCTGTTCGTGGCCGTCGTCGTTGTAAGCGCAGCCGGCCATGACGGCGACATCAGTGAACGTGCCGTCGTGGTTGTTCCTGAACATCACGCTAGGTTCCGAATCGACCGCGACATAGATGTCCGGCCAGCCGTCGTTGTCGAAGTCGTAGGAGACTGCAGTAATGGAGTAACGCGGTCCGGGCTTGAGGATGCCGGCCTTCTCCGACACATCGGTGAAGGTGCCGTCGCCGTTGTTGTGGTAAAGGATATCCGTGTCGCCGGGAAGCCCGCGGGGGCCGCACATGGTGGGGACGCCCTTCCACTGGCAGAAGTTCATGTCCTTGGACGAAACAGGCTTGTCCGGATCAAGCTTGATGAAGTTGCACACGAACAGATCGAGACAGCCGTCGCGGTCGTAGTCGAGGAAGGTGCAGCCGGTCCCCCACCGGCCTTTCTCCTGGGCTAGCCCGGCCTTGCGCGTCACATCGGTGAACGTCCCGTTGCCGTTGTTACGGAAGAGGATGTTATGCCCCCAGAAGGTGCAAAACAGGTCGTCCCATCCATCGTTGTCGTAGTCGCCAACGCAGACGCCGGTCTGCCAGCCAGGGCGCCCCAGTCCCGACTTCTCGGTCACATCGGTAAATGTGCCGTCGCGGTTGTTTTTGTAGAGATGCGTGGTCGGCGCCTTCCCAGGCGGCCAATGCTCGTTGAGGCGATCGCCATTCGAAAGGTAGATGTCGAGCCAGCCGTCCTGGTCGAAATCGAAGAAGGCCAGCCCGCTCCCCTTGGTTTCGATGATGACCCGCTTTTGCTCGATGCCTCCCCAGACGTTGGGAATCGTGAGTCCGGCCTGCTGGGCGACATCGATGAACTGCACTGGAGAAGATGCCGATTCCGATACGGCGGCTTCCACGATCAGGGAATGGGTCCATTTCCAGAGTGGGGTTGCCAAGGCATCGCTCAGCGTACTGCCGAGTGCCAGGAGTGATGATCCGAGAAATCGCCGCCGTGGTGAAATCATCGATGGCTGCAATTATAGCGACCGAAGCAGGCCCCGAAAAGGGCTGGGTGAGCCAGCTAAACTCATCATGATGGTGCCTGCAACCTCGTCGCCACCGTCTGCTTCCCCGACGCCGTTTATCCTGGTCGGGAAGGCGGTCATTCGAGCCTCTCCAGCGCCTGCTGCGCGCCCACATTCGTGGGTTGGATGCGGAGCAACTCCTGCAACACTTCTCTGGCCTTGTCCTTGTCTCCGCGCATCGCGCAGAGGCGGGCAAGATTGAGATAGGATTGATCATAATTCGGAGCCACGCGGATGCCAATTCTGAACTGCACTTCTGCCTTTTGGTAATCCTGCTCTCGGACATAGAGGACTCCCAGGTTGTTCAAGGCTTCCGGATACGCGGGACGCTGGGCGACCGCTCTCTGCAAATACTCCGCGGCGCTCGCCATCCGATCCTGCTGGGCGTAGAGCATGCCGAGACTGTAGCTGATCTCCGGGTCATCGGGTTGGATCTCGAGCGCGTGCCGCAAGCACTCCTCCGCCTTGGGGAAATCCAGCTGCCGCCGGTAAACATTGCCCAGATTTAGCAGTGCGATGGCATACTTCGGCCTGAGCTCGAGCGACTGCTGAAAGTCCCCAATGGCCTCGTCAGGGCGGCCCTGCTGGGCGGCCATCATGCCCAGATTGTTCCAAGCTTCCGGGTAATTCGGACGAAGCTTCAAGGTTTGCTCCAGATATTGGCGCGCGGCTTGGAAATCATTTCTTCTCAGGGCCAGCGTGCCCAAGTTGTAATAGGCGTCAGGATCGTCCGGCTTGGCGGCGACGACCTGTTGAAAGGATTCCGCCGCCTGGTCCAGATAGCCGTGCTGAAACAGGGCCACACCATAGGTGAAGTCGTTGCGCTCGAATGTACTCTGAAAGAGCGTTCCGGGGAACGGAGTTGCACGGCGCAATCGGTCCGCACGGGTGATTGGGACAGACTTCACATCTTCAAGGAGTCGTTGCGTGTCCACTTGCCCCTGATAGACCTTGACGATCATGCCCCCTTTGTCGAGCAGGAATGAGGTTGGGATTCCGAGGTCCCTGCGGCGGTCAAACAGATAACGATAGACGATGTTGTAAATGCCCGCCACTTCCTCTGTGGCAAAAAGGATCGGAAGCGAGGACGCCTGCCGCGTTGCGAAGGATTGTGCGGCCTCGCGATCGCCCGCCTGGTCAACGTTTACAGCCAGCACTTGAAGCTGGCTTGCGGCAAGTTCGCTTAGACGCCGATTGAGGCGACTCACCTGGTCAAGGGAGGACTGCGCCGTTGTTGCGAAGAAGGCGAGAAGCACGAAGGACCCTTGCAGGGATTGGAGCTGCCGCAGGTTGCCCAACCGGTCGGGGAGGGAAAACCCGGGCGCCTTCAAGGGGTCAATGAGCCACGTGTCTGCCTCAAACGGCAACGGTTCCAATGCCGGCGGAGGTCCAGCCTGCGCGTAGGCGGGCGTTGGCGCAGCGAATGGTTTGGCCGCAAATGGCACGGAACCTTCTTCGATCTCGATGCGGTGATTGACAGGCAGATTGGCAAACTGCTGGACCAGTCCATTCGGCCAGCGAATAGTGGCCTTGACGGTTCCTTCGGCGTTGCCAACGCCAAAGAATAATTCCTTGGAGTGCTGGGCCAAAAAGCCGGTTCCAGCCTGAAGATATTTGGTTTGGCGAAGAGTTCCAGCATCTACGGTGACTGCCGCTCCGATCGCGTCACGGCTGCTTTGACGTCCACACAGGCGGAAGGCGATGGAGTCGCCGATTTGGTTCATCGCGTTGTGCAGGATGCGCAACTGGGGCGCGTTACGATTCTTGAGGATCACTTCCAGCCGTCCGTCGTGGTCCAGATCGGCAAGAACAAAGGTGCGGCTGTCCTCGATAAAATCCAACCCCGCGGGGCCTGAAATCTCAGAAAAGGTGCCATCGCGATTGTTGGCGAACATCACATTTCTTGCATACCCGTGCCAGGTTTTGTCGGAGCGGATTAATTCGTTGATGGCGTTCCATCCATGCTCGTAAAGCGGCGCGGGCGTTGCGTCCTCTGACGATTTCGCAACCACCTGACGCCAGAAAAAGCTGGCCATGTCGTCCCGGTTCACCGAAGAAATGTAGCCGTTCGTGACATAGAGATCGGAGTATCCGTCGTGATCGAAGTCCCAGAAGTCCGAGGACCAGGACCAGCGGCCCATTTCAACCCCAGCCTTGTGGCCGACGTTTTCAAACTTCCCGTTTCCCTGATTGCGATAGAGAGCATTGCCGCGCGCGTGGCGCTGATAGAGCTCGCGGATTTTCCGCGGCGCATTTTCGTGAAACTGTTTCTGCTCCGAAACGCGCTGGCCGGCTGCCTCCCACATGCTGGGCACATACACATCCTGGTGTCCGTCGTTGTCGTAATCGCACCAACTGCAGCCCATTCCAGCTCCCACGTCCTCGACATGGGCCTCGCGGGAAGCAACGGTGAAGGTCCCATTGCCGTTGTTGCGATAGAGCTGCGAGCTGCCGAAGTCGTTGGCCACAAAAAGATCCGGCAGGCCGTTCGAGTTGGAGTCGCCCCAGGCGCAGGAGAAGCTGTAGCGGTCGTTGTCCGCGTTCATGCCTGTCGCTTCGGTGGTCTCGACAAAGGCCGCGTTGCCTTCGTTGTGGAACAGGCAGTTGGGCGGTCCATTGCGGGCATCGAAGTAGGGAATGGGATAGTGATACTGGTCGAGGCCCAGGTAGTACATATAGGTGCAGAAATAAATGTCGAGGCGTCCGTCGCGATCGTAGTCGGCGACCGCCGCGTGGGTGAAGGTTCCCTGCGCAGCCAGCGCGAATTGGAAGGCATCGTGCTTGATGCGGAACGTGCCGTCGCCCTGATTGAGGAAGAGCATGGGGCCGGCGCCGCAGACCACAAGCAGGTCCTGGAGCCCGCTATTGCGAAAGTCGGCGAACAGGGCGCAGGCGGTATTGTCGAGCACGCCGACGCCGGCCTTTTCAGTCACGTCGTCAAAGGTTCCGTCGCCGCGATTTCGATAGAGACGGTTGGGCAGTCCGGCCGGCTGGCAGACATAGAAGTCATCGAAGCCGTCGTTGTCGAAGTCGCCCGCGGCCACGCCATTATTAGAGTAGACGTCCACGCCGATGGCGCCATCCAGGACCGTGCGCCAGTGGTCGGCGCCACGCAGCATCTGCTTCTGGTAGGACTCCTGCTTGCCCAGAGCTTGCGAGGTGACATCGAGGAACACTGGCCCCTTGGCGACGCTCAGCGTTTCTTCGCCGGCTTCCCACTTGCGAGCCTTCCACGCTGCCGATCCGTCGCGCACCCACTCGATTCGCCAGGAACCAACACGCTCTTCGCGCCGATCGTCGCTGAGGTCGGCGACAATGTCGTAGCGGACTTCAGTGCGAACCGAGAGTGGAGCCGAGTTGATCTGTTGGATCGAGTAGATTTCAAATTCCCCGGTTTCCACCTGAGATGCCTGCCCCAGCCAGTCGGCGATCTCGCGGAGAAATCGATCCCGTCCGGGAACCGTCCCCGCGTCAAAATGACGGCGCTTGATATCCACGCCGAATCCGGAGCGCAACGGGGATTCCCAGACGGAAACAAGCGGCGTCGCCTCGATCGAATTATCCAGCAATTCCGACAGGGTTGAAAGATCCCGGGCAGATGCCTGGAGGGCTTGGCTCCATCGTTTCAAAAGGAGCTCGATTTCAACGGCATATTGTTCCGTGATGTACTCGTCGGAACCGGGAGCAACAAAGCGAAGTACGTCGGCCAAGGGAGATTGAGCCGGGTAGTGGGGCGTCAACCGAATATCGGCGAAGGGGAATTGAGAATCTCGATTGGAGGTTGCCGCGGGCGGATCGAACAGGAAGGAAGATGCGAAGAAGGGAGCCGGGCGCAGGATCAGGGGCGCCGCCCCGAGAGTTTTGAGGAGTGTTCGGCGGGAAAGGAACTGTTGATCTTTTTTGTGCCGCGTCATCCTGAGGCGTCCGGGGTGCAAGCGAGTTGCCCGCAGAATAGCATTGCGGTGTGATGGAGGCCAACTGCACCAATCAGCTACGCTCAGGCGGGGTGAGCCAGTGAGCAGGTCAGCGACCCTTCAGGCCATCCAGTCAGGCAATCCAGGATCGAAGCGCGTCCCCCAGCTCGTCAACAGTGACCGGTTGCGAGGCCTGCCCAAGAGTAAACTCTGGCGGCGCGACCAAGTAAGCCTCGGAGACGCTTTCGGCCACACAGACACAGACGGTGGAGCGCTGGTATTCCTCGTGTCGGCTGGCGGCCAGCCACACGTAGAGTGCAAGCATTTGCGCGTCCACGGCGCTTCCCGGCAAGTCGTCTACAGGTTGCAGGGGGTTCACTTCGTCAGGGTTGTCGAACACAGCCACGCCCGTAAAAGGCTTTGGTTTGCTGCGCACGCCGAATTGCGCCGCCAGGAACGAAGGACGGGCGCGCCGAAAGGCTTCCGATGCCGCCCATTGGACGAAGGAGTTGCCAAAGATGACGGCGCCATTTCCGCTGAGGTAGAGAGCCCGCACAAACTCGCGGATGGCCGGATCTGCCGCCACCTCGGCGGGACACCACGGGAGAACATCGACATTGCGGAGATGATCGAACACCTCGTCGGCAGCAATAAGGTCCTTGGGAATGGTGTTCATCTCGTGCGAAAAGCTCTGCCGGAAGCGTTCCAGCCTCGCGTGGCCCAGCACAATCGCGGTGGGATGGGTTGCCATCCCCGGGTCGCTGATTAGAACGGTGTCGACCAGGCCCTTGCCGGCATCGATGATCCAGGTATGGGCAGGCGAGGAATTGGGACGCGCATTTCCTGCATCCATAAGTCCGGTAGAGCGGCCGCCGGCGCCGCTGGGCTGACCCGCCACCAGCGCTACGAAGGCGGTTGGGGAATTGCCGGATCGCGACAGGTCCAGCTTGATGACCCGGCCGATTCCTCCCCAGCGGCGCCACACCGTTACTTCGTCCACGGGCAGTTCCGGGGGGATATCGATTAGAACCAGCCTGCATACTTGCTGACCGGCTTCAGGGTTGGTCTTGAGCGCATGGGTATCGGCAGCGTCGAAGACCGCCTGCACCGCCCGCCGCCAATCCTGGAAGTAGGGCGAAGCAGCCAGCAGAGAGGAGTTGTTGATGGTCTGTTCTCTTGTGGAGAACTGCCACTTGCGCACTCCCATCTTGTCTTCGAGCTCTACGACACTCCGGAACAAGTCTGTCGATTGCTCGGGGCTCAGGCTGGCCACGAAAACAAGAAGGCGCTCAACCGACTTGCGTTCGTTGGGGAAAAGATAATCCCACGCGCTGAGCTGCTGATTCACGAAGGGGAGAAAGGTCAACGGGATGCGATTGAGCAGTCCCTTGTTCAACTCATCCTGAAGAACTACCGGCAATGTTGGCTCGACCTGCATACTTTCTTCCCCGCTCAAAATCCCGCACCAGGCATCTCAACATGCCCCGGGCTAGCCTCGAACCTCGGGAAGCCTTTGGCCTTGTGCACCCATCAGCGGACAACCCAGCAGGCTCGCCAGGGTGGGACAAAGATCGATGTGATGAATGGGGCGCTCGACTATTTGAGGCTTGTCTACACCCGCGCCCAGGGCCATCATCCAGGTATCTCGTGTCGAGTCGGTATTGGCGCGATGATTGAAAAATCCATTGGTAGTTGAACCATCCGGATCGCGGCCGAATTCGGGCAGAACCACCATGGTGGTCTTTCCCCGGTAATCGGGATTGGCCTCGATCTCCTGCCACAACTGGTAGGCCAACCGATCCGCGGTCCGGATGCCAGAGGTATGCAGCGCATACGAACCGAAGTGCGCCGCCTCCACATCGGAGAAGGCCACGACCAGCACCTGCGGCGCGAACTTGCGCATAATCTCGCGCGTCATGTAGAACGTGAGTTCGTCTCCCGAAGTCGGGCCGCCGCTGTGCACGAATCCAGCAATCGCGTTTTGAATGGTTGCCCGCACTTGCGGATCGAGTCGATCCGCCGCTTCGAAGACATTCCACCCCAGCCCTTCGAAATTGCTCCCTGCCATTGCGCTTTCCAGCTCGGCTTCCACCTTGCTTCGGTCCGCCATGTTGGCGGTGCGTCCCCGGCGTAATGCCTCTTCAACGGCCATCAGCATCAGTTGCTTGGGAAACACCACATTGGCGCCATAGGCTGGCCCATAGCTGGTATCCGAGCTTGCGCCGATCAGGCTTGTTAGCGCCTTGTTGCTGGCCACGACCCAGGTGTCGACGGCGCCCACCCCGAGGCCCTTGCGGAATTGCTCGAACAGGGTAGGACTGGTCGGAGCCAGTTTGCCCCAGTCGTCCACCCGCTGCCAGTTGCCGGTCAGGATGCTCGAAATCGCGTTGAAGTGTGCGGTCACGCCCTCATTGCGCGCATGGCGATAAAAAACAGACCGGGGCAGCAAGTCGCCGGTCATGTGCGGAATGTTTACTGCGCCTTCCGGGGAAAAGGTCTCGTCGCGGCGCACGCCGCCAATCACTACCGCAACCACCTTGTGTCCGGAACCGGCTGCAGCGCGGGGGCCCTGGGCGGCTCGCGCCCTGCGAATCAGCAGACCCGCCATCAGCAATCCCGCAGCGTGCAGGAACCGTCGCTTGGACGGGTCTGCCAGGGAGCCTGGATCAAGCACAAACTCGGAACCCCTCTCCGCGGCGGGACAAAAACCGTTTCCCATGAGCAGACCTCGTGACAGCTATCCCGTTGGTGTGCAGACTCGTTGCAGGACGCAGGATCAAGTCTTGGCGGATTATATTCGCTGAACCCTTGTTTATCAACGCAGAGCCTGGTCCGGCCGGTGTAGCGAGCTAAACGACTGATTCTGTTAGCCGGAATCCACAAGACGAGAGCCGCCCCGGGGCGTTGAACCTGGCCGCCGGCCGGAGTTTCGACGGCCCAAAAACAAAAATCTCCAACTTTTGGTTGACAACGATTTAACGACTGTACTATTGTCGCTCGGTCATTGAGGAAGCGCCTCTCGCTGTAACGAGCGCTTGTCAATGAAATCGTTTACAAATTCGGCTCCATGCGACTGGCTTCTCCCTGGAAGAAAGCAAGCATGGAAGTAACGGAAGCAAACAGAAAAAGGCGGAACATTGCGGAGGATATTCGGATGAGCCTTGATCGCAACACCTGCGGCTGGTTTAGGAAGTTTGGCTATCTAACCCTCACATTTCTGTTCCTTTTGGTCCCGGGTAAGTACGCACTCGGCCAAGTGGATGAAGGATCAATCACCGGAACGGTCCAGGATGCCACGGGCGCGGTCGTCCCCGGCGCCCAGGTGACACTCTTGAACACCGATCAGGGAATCACCTTGCAGACCGACACAAACAGCACCGGCGGCTACACCTTCTCGCCGGTCAAGGTCGGGCACTATAGCTTGTCCGTCACGGCCAAGGGATTTTCCAAGACAACCCAGCAGAACCTGACCGTCACCATCGCCCAGAACCTGCTGGTCAACGTCCAGCTCAAGCTCGGCGCTGCAACGGAAACCGTCGAGGTCTCCACCGCTCCGCCGCAAATGCAGACCGAGGACGCATCGGTCGGGCAAGTCATCGGCACGGAACAGGTCAACAGCCTGCCCCTCAATGGGCGCAACTTTACCTTCTTGGCCCAGCTCGGCGCCGGCATGCAGACGCCGCAAGCCGACACTCGCGGCAACGCAGCCTCTGGCGCGTTTTCCGCCAACGGCCTGCGCCCCGCACAGAACAACTACCTGCTTGATGGCATTGACAACAACTCCAACGCCGTCGACTTCCTCAACGGCACCAACTTCGTCATCCTGCCTCCCCTGGACGCAATCCAGGAGTTCAAGGTACAGACCGCGGACTTCAGCGCCGAGCTCGGCCGCTCCGCCGGTGCTGTCATGAACGCAACCATCAAATCCGGCACCAACAGCCTCCACGGCGCTGCCTGGGAGTTCTTCCGCAACGATAAGCTCGATGCTGCGGACTGGTTCGAAGACAACGGCGGAATCCCCAAGGGCGAACTCCGCCAGAACCAGTTCGGTGTCTCCGGCGGCGGACCGATCATCAAGAACAAGCTCTTCTACTTCGGCGATTACGAAGGCCTGCGCCGCGTGCAGGGCACAGCCTCCAGCGGTAACGTTCCTACTGCGCTTGAACGGACCAGCGGCTTCACCAACCTGTCCGACATCCTCACGCAGTCGGCTGGAAAGTCAAGAACGGACATCCTGGGACGCTCAATCATGCCTGGTACCATCCTGGACCCTGCCACCACGCGCTATGTTGCATCGGGAGCGGTGGATCCGGTTTCCGGCCTGACCAATAACACCGCCAACAACGGCTATGTGCGCGATCCGTTCGGCACCTGCGGACCCGGCACCTTGACGTTCACGACCTCCTGCAACCTGAATCAGTTGCCTGCCAACCGCGTCGACCCCATTGCCGTCAACCTTTTGAGCCGCCTCTACCCGGCTCCGAACTCCGGACTGGCGACGTTTACCAGCAGCCCCCACTTGTTCGAACACAAGGATGCTTTTGACGTGCGCGGCGACTACAACCCCGAGGAAAAAGACCAGATCTTCGTGCGCTTCAGCTATGCCGATGACCCGGATTACATTCCCGGCATCTTCGGCGGCATCGCCGATGGCGGCTCCTTCGACCAGGGCATACAGACCGCAAAGTCCATTCAGGCCGTCGCGGGGTGGACCCACGTGTTTACTCCCAACACCGTCAACCAGGTGCGCGCCGGGTTCGCCCACTTGCACACCACGCGGTTTGGCCCCGAAGGCAATACCTCAGGAATTCCGACCCAGTATGGAATTGGCGGAATCCCCAGCGGTGCTGAGAACGGCGGCCTTCCCCAACTCCAAATCGGCAATCTGGCAAACCTGGGCAGCAACGACTACCTGCCTTCCGACGAAGTCAGCCAGACCCTCCAGGTTACCGACGACTTCACGAAGATTTACGGCAAGCACAGCTTCAAGGGTGGTGTAGAAATTCAGAATGTACACTTCAACACTCTGCAGCCCGCAGCCTCCCGCGGCCAGTTCGACTGGGACGGAACTTTCACCGACATTCCAAACCTGAGCACCACCACCGGGGGCATCGCACAACTCTTGATTCCCGCCCAGGTAGCGCCGGCTTCGCTTGACGGAAATCCAAACCCCAATGGGTTCAGTTATTCCGGCGGTGCGGATAACGTGTGGATCTCCAACATCGGCAAGACCTACGACGAAAAGGAATACAGCGCACTCTATCTTCAGGACGACTGGAAGGTGAATCAAAAGTTGACTGTCAACCTCGGCATTCGCTGGGACTTCTTCGGTCCCATCAATGAAACCAACGGCGGCCAGGCCAACTTCGTTCCGACCGCTCTGGGCGCGCCCACCTTCCTCATTCCTCTCTCCGGCAAGGACAACAGAACATTGTCCACGGGCAATGGTGTTCTCAACGCAGCCAACCCCGGCAGCAGCGGCACTTGCTCGGGGCCGGGTTGCTGGGGCTTTGTCGATCTGCTCGCGAAGGACGGCATCACTCTTTCAGAGACCAACCAATACGGCAAGGGACTGCTCCAGACGCAAAAGACCAACTTTGCGCCACGCGTTGGTTTCGCCTATCAGGTCGACCCCAAGCTCGTGATCCGCGGCGGCTTCGGCGTCTTCTTCAACGCGTTTGAGAACCAGGGATACGGCCCAAACATCGGCGAAAACTACCCCTTCCAATACTCGTTCAGCGAAGGTACAAAGGCTCCTCCGAGCGCGCCCTCTCAAGCATCCGAGGTGGCTCCTGTCAGCTACGGCACACCGTTCGCTGGTTGCGCCACAGCAGGTGCTGGTGGAACGGCCAGCCTGGAAGCCGGCGCCTCCTGTATCCCCTTCTCGCCCGCTTTGGTTAACGCGGACAACCTGGGCCTGCAAGGGCTTCAATTCAACTATCAAACCCCGCGCACTTACAGCGCGAATCTCACTCTTCAATATGCGCTGACCCGTACGCTGTCTGCCCAGGCCTCCTATGTATTTACGGATGGCCACAATCTGCAGACAGGCGTCGGCGCAAACAATGTCTCCGCGATTCTGCCGACGGGCACGAACACCTATAACACAACCGTCACAGGCCACGTGCCGTTCATCGATTTCGGCGGCGGGAGCTATCAGGACACCATCGGAGCCAGCCAGTACCATGGTCTCCAGACCAAGCTCGAGGAGCAGTACGCGAACGGGTTGACTTTCCTGTTCGCATACACCTTCTCCAAGGCCTTGTCTGATGCCGGCGACTTGCTCAACGGCGGCAGCAACGGCGGTTACCGTGCAGCCTCGGTACCCGGTCTCGGTCCCAAGTTCGATTGGGGTCTGGCCGACTTCAACATCAAGCAGGTGCTCCACTTCAGCGGCGGATACGAACTGCCCTTCGGCAAGGACAAGCGGTTCCTGAACCAGGGCGGGATATCTAATGCCGTGCTGGGTGGGTGGGCTTTCAACTGGATCGCCACGCTGCAGGGGGGCCAACCGATCAACATGGGCTGCCCGACCGGCACGACTTCCGGAACCGGTTGCAACGATATCCGGGTTGCCGGTCAGAGCCAGAACCTGAAGATTGAAAACAAGGGAATCGCCGCCAACAATGGCGCTCTGAGGCCCTTCTGGTTCAACAATGCCGCAGCCTTCAACCAGCCATGCCAGTTGGGTGCGGAGGGTCCGATTCCCAACTCGCCCCCTGGATGCGTACCCTTGCAGGGTGAGCAGGCTTTGGGATCCACCGGTGGCGGCCAAACATTTGGCCCAGGCTTCCATCGCCTCGACTACTCGATGTTCAAGAACTTCAAGATCAACGAACGCTTTTCAGTGCAGTTCCGGTCCGAGTTCTTCAACATCCTCAACCATCCCAACTTCAATGCTCCTGGGTTCGGCGGAAACGGCGTCGTCTCGATCGGCGGCTCAACCAATTTCAACGATCCTCACTTCGGCGAAGTTGGATCCACGCGCGATGCTCCCTATGACCCCAGGCAGATCCAGTTTGCTCTGAAGCTGTACTACTGAGCTAGGATAAAAACGCCTCGGGAAGGTGCGCCTGTTTGGTGCCTTTCCGGGGCGTTGTTTTGTGCGGAAGTGTTTCACGGCGCGGCGATTTTGGAAGGGTGCTTTGAGCAAACGGTTTCAGTGTGGGTTGGCGATGGTGTTCTCCGTTGCGCTCTGCGGGTTTCTTGCGCCGGCGCAGGACAGCCAGACTGAAAACGTGAACAGCGAGTTTCAATCAGCCGCAGCCGGATACGATGCCGGACACTACGCCGATGCAGCGGCGCAACTGGAACGCCTGCTGCCCAGCGCCGCCGGCCGCTTCGAAGTGCAGGAACTGCTCGGCGTGGTCTACGCGTCGCTCCAGCAGGATGCCAAAGCGATTGAGCACCTCGATGCCGCAGTGCGGCTGAAACCGGATTCAGCCGTGGCCCGGACCAATCTGGCGGCAACCCTGACTCACGCGGGAAAAGCCGATCTAGCGGGCGAACAGTTCGTTAAGGTGCTCGAACTGGAGCCCAACAGTTTCGATGCCAACCATAACCTGGGTGAGTTCTACGTGCAGACGGGCAGGCTCACCGATGCGCTGCCGCACCTCGAACAGGCGCAGCAGATTGATCCATCTTCTTACGGCAACGGCTACGATCTGGCGCTGGCCGATTTCCTTGCTGGACGGCTTTCTGCTGCAACACAGGTGGTGCAAAGCCTGCTGGAGAAGAAAAACACTGGAGAACTCCACGACCTGCTCGGACAGATCGATGAGAAGGAAGGGAAATTCATCGCGGCGGAGAACGAGTTTGAAACGGCTTCCCACCTGGATGCAAGCGAGGAAAACCTCTTTGACTGGGGAAGCGAGCTGCTGCTGCACAGGACTTATGAGCCAGCCATTGAAGTCTTCCGCGAAGCCACGCGGCGCTTTCCCAACTCCCCGCGCCTGATGATTGGACTGGGAATGGCGCTGGACCTGGGCGGCAAGTTCGACGAGGCGGTGACGGCTCTGCTCACCGCTGCCGACCTGGACCCCTCGGACGCCCGCTGCTACCTCTATCTCTCCCAAGCGTTCAACAGTTCGCCGTCGGAGGCAGAGGAAGTGAAGGAGAGGTTCCGCCGCTATGCCGGGTTGCAACCCGCCAATGCACTGGCCCAGTATTATTACGCGTTGAGTCTGTGGAAGGGGTCGCGAGCGGGAAATGCGAACCCGGACCTGCAAGCCGTCGAGTCCCTGCTCAAAAGGTCCATCGAGCTCGATGAGAAACTTCCCGAAGCGCACCTGCAGTTGGGCAATCTGTACGCCGACCGCCACGACTACGCCGGCTCCGTTCCCGAGTATGTGCGCACCCTGGAGTTGAATCCGAATCTCGCCGATGCGCATTTCCGCCTCGGAACCGACTATGTGCACCTCGGGAAAAAGGATCAGGCGCAACAGGAATTCGAGATTTACAAGAAACTCCGCGCCCAGCATTTGGCCGAGGTCGACAAGGAGAAAGCTGACGTTCAGCAGTTCGTATATTCGTCCAAGTCCGTTCCCCCCGCCAAGCATTGAGTGCGCCGGCGCGGGAGTTCAGTTCGCACACTCAGCAAGGAGTTCCATGGACCGTCGCGATTTTCTCAAAACCACTGGAAGCATCATAGCCGGAGCGACCGCATCCTCCGGACTGCCCGCCGCCGCTCAAGGCGCCGCGGGACGCATCGTGTTGCCCATCAACCGCAATTGGCGCTACAGCTCCAAGGTCACACCCGGCGCGCATGAGCGCGAATTCGACGACAGCCAATTTGCCCGCGTCACCGTGCCCCACACCAACCTGCGCGTGCCCTGGCACAGCTTCGACGAGAAGTCCTACGAGTTCGTCTCCATCTATCGCCGCCGTTTCCGCCTGCCCGCATCGGCGAGAGGACGCCGCGTGTTTGTCGACTTCGAAGGGGTCATGACCGCCTCGACCGTGTGGCTCAACGGCCAGAGCCTTGGCGAATACAAGGGAGGGTTCACGCCCTTCTCGTTCGAGCTAACGTCCCATGTGGACTTCGACCGCGACAACATTCTGGCCGTGGAAGTGGATTCCAGCGAGCGCAAGGATATCCCGCCCTTCGGTTACGAGGTCGACTACCTCACCTTCGGCGGCATCTACCGCGAAGTCTCTCTGCGTATCGTCTCGCCCACGTACATCGAGAATATCTTTGCGCAACCGAAGGACGCGCTGTCGGGAAAACCGACGCTCGATGTGCAATGCTTTCTCGCCAGCGATCTCAAGCCCTCAGGCGCCGGCTTCACGCTCGAAGCCGCACTCTACGACGGCGACAAGCAACTGGCCAAAACCTCACAGGTGGTGCCGGGCTGGAACGACGAAGGCTTAAAGCCGTCGACTCTCCATCTCGAAAATCTCGGCGACATCGCTCTCTGGAACCTTCGCTCGCCGAAATTGTATCGCGTCGAAGTGCGCCTGTTGCGCGGCTCAGAGTTGCTCGATCACGACACCCGACGCATCGGCTTCCGCGAGGCGCGCTTTACTCCGCAGGGCTTCTCGCTCAACGGAACCATCATCAAGCTGCGCGGCCTCGACCGCCATCAAACCTTTCCGTGGGTGGGTCAAGCCATGCCCAGCCGCGTGCAACGGCGCGACGCCGTTATCCTTCGCAAAAAACTGCATTGCAACATCGTGCGCACTTCCCACTACCCGCAGTCGCGCCACTTCCTCGACGCCTGCGACGAGATCGGGCTGCTGGTACTCGAAGAGATTCCCGGCTGGCAGCACATTGGAGATCTGGCCTGGCAGGACATCTCGGTCGACAACGTCAGACGCATGATTCGCCGCGACTGGAACCATCCCGCCATCATCCTGTGGGGTGTGCGCATCAACGAGTCGCGCGACAATCACGACTTCTACACCCGCACCAACGCCATGGCACATAGCCTCGACTCCACGCGCCAGACCGGCGGCATTCGCTACTTCCAGGAGTCCGAGTTCCTCGAAGACGTCTTCACCATGAACGACTTCGGTTGGCCGCTCCGGGCCCCCAACCATCCCCTCTATCTCAATACCGAATTCGTGGGCCACACCTACCCCACAAAGACCGTTGACAACATCGAACGGCTGCGTGAGCACACAATGCGCCATGCACGCGTGCACGACCAGCTGGCCTCAAATCCGCAATACGCAGGCGGCATCGGCTGGTGCGCCTTTGACTACAACACCCATGCAAACTTCGGCTCAGGAGATCGCATCTGCTACCACGGCGTAGCCGATATCTTCCGCGAGCCCAAGCCCGCAGCGGGTTTTTACCGCTCGGAGTGCGATCCCGAGGAAGAAATCGTCCTTGTTCCCGCGTTTCACTGGGCACGCGGTGATGAAAACATCGGCTTCACCAATGCCCTGGTCTCATCCAACTGCGATCATCTCAAATTCTATGTCGCGGATAAACTTGTCGCCGAGACCGATCCCGATCACACACATTTCCCGCATCTCAAGTACGCGCCGTTCACAGCGGAACTCGGCAGCCACATCGACCCCTGGGGCGATCTCCGCATTGAAGGCTACATTGCAGGGAAGCAGGTCATCTCGCGCAGCTTTTCCGGCAAAGGCATCGATCAGAGATTCACCCTTTTGCCCGATGACACCAAGCTCCTCGCCGATGGCGCCGATACCACCCGCATCGTCCTCCGCGTCACCGACGAATTCGACGCCATCCGCCCATTCGCAGCTGACGCGATCAACTTCGAGCTCACCGGCCCGGCCTCCCTCATCGGCGACAATCCGTTTTCGCTGATCGGCGGCACCGGCGCCATCTGGCTTCGCTCGACAGAACAACCGGGCAAGGTGCACCTCACAGCTCACCATCCCAATCTCGGCGCCCAACACGTCGAGCTGGAGATTAGCCCTGCCCCGCCCGAGCTGGCTTGAATGCAAGCTAGTGCAATCGCGTGAACCTGGAAACCCGTGAAGTTCTTGCTTTGAAGGAGCACGGCTTCAGCTGTGCCCTTTCAAAGGCATCGCTCATTGTGATTCAAAGGCTTCATGCGATTGACCGGGAACGCAAGCTCGAAAGAAGAAAGCTCACAAACGCAAGCGGTAAAATACCTCTTTACTCCCCTAGAGGTCACGAATGACCGATCAAATCCATCTGAAATCCCGGCTGATTCGCCGCATGATGGTCGCTTGTCTCGCGCTCCTGATTGTTCTCCTGGGCTCCGAATGGCTTTTCACCGGCAGCACATGCGCCAACGCTGCCCGCCACGAAGCCCTTCAACCTCAGAGTTCAGAGTCCGGAACCGCGAGCATCTCCATCGACTACCCGGAGGACGGCTCCATCTTTCCCCCGGGCATCACGCCACCCACATTCATCTGGCGGGATGCTGCGGCAACCTCGTGGCACATCACCATCTCATTCGCCGACAAGGGGCCGGCTCTCCACACCCAATCCAACGGCGTGCGAATGCATGTGGGCCCCATCGACCCGGAGTGCATCGCCGACACCAACGAGCTGCCACGGCTCACTCCGCAGCAAGCCGCCTCCTGGACCTGGACCCCGGATGCAGCGACTTGGTCGGCCATGCAGCTCCATTCCCGCACGCAACCTGCCACCTTCACCATTACCGGCTATCGCAATGGCCGCGCCGCTTCCCATCCCGCGCACATCGCTTTCACCACCTCGCCGGATCCGGTGGGAGCGCCCATCTTCTATCGCGATGTGCCGTTGATGCCCAGCGAAGGCAAAGACGGATTTGTGCAGCCGCTTGCCACCTCCGCCGTCCATCTCATCAACTGGCGCCTTCGCGATATTCGCCAAGCGGAAAGCCATACCGTTCTCCACAACATGCCCACCTGCGCCAATTGCCATTCCTTCTCCATGGACGGCAAGACCATGGGCATCGATATAGACGGTCCCGCCAACGACAAGGGCCTCTATGCAATTGCACCCATCCAGCGCAACATTTCGATTCAGAACAAGGACATAGTGAAGTGGAACGCTGACGGGCAGGTCGGAACCACGCGGGTAGGCTTCATGTCCCAGGTGTCGCCCGACGGCCACTTCGTCGTCAGCACCTTTGCCGGCCCATCCCTCGATGTGCCTAAAACCTATTACGTCACCAATTTCAAGGACTACCGCTTTTTGCAGGTGTTTTATCCGACCCGCGGCATCCTGGAGTGGTACAGCCGCTCGACCGGGCTGCGCCAGCCTTTGCCCGGCGCCGACGATCCCCACTTTGTGCAGACGGACGGCGTCTGGAGTCCAGACGGCAAGACAATCGTGTTCGCGCGCGCCGTGGCGCGTGACCCGCGCGAGGACGGCCAGAAGCCTGCCCTCTACGCCAACGATCCCAACGAGACTCAGATTCAGTACGATCTTTACCGCGTCTCATTCAACAACGGCAAAGGAGGCACACCCGAGCCCATCGCCGGCGCCTCGCAGAACGGCATGAGCAACAACTTCCCCAAGGTATCGCCCGACGGCAGGTGGATCGTCTTCGTCCAATGCCATAACGGCCAGCTCATGCGCCCCGACAGCCAGCTCTACATCGTCCCCTTCGGCGGAGGCGAAGCCCGCCGCCTCCGCGCCAATACGCCTATCATGAATTCCTGGCACAGCTTCTCGCCCAATGGCCGATGGCTGGTCTTCTCCTCCAAGGCGCGCTCGCCGTATACCCAGATGTACCTTACCCACATCGATGCCGACGGTAACTCCAGCCCCGCCATTCTCATCGACAACGCCACCGCCGCCAACCGCGCCGTCAACATTCCCGAATTCGTAAACATCCCCGGCGATGGAATCGAGGACATTCAGGTCCCCGCTGTGGATGTTTACAAGCTGATCGACCAGGCCGAGCAACTGGAAAACAGAAAGGAATACGAGCAGGCCCAGGCAATCTGGAGAAAGGTCCTGGCCATGGATCCGGAAGACGCAAAGAGTCACAACGATCTTGGCGTCAACTTGTTTCTTCTTGGCGACCCGGAGCAGGCCTACGAGCAACTCCGCCAGGCGATCCGTATCAACCCTTTACTTGTGGAAGCGCACTACAATCTGGGCCGATTCCTGTTGCAGGAAGGCCACCCCAATGAAGCACTCATCGAACTGGAAACCACCCTTAATCTAACTCCCCGATTCCATTCGGGCCAGGAGGCACTATCCACTGCGTGCGTGGCCCTGGGCAAGGAAAACGAGGCACTCGGCATGTGGCACGCCGCGCTCACTCAGGAGCCCAACAATGTTGCCGCGCTGGTCGGCGCCGCTCGCATCCTGGCCACCACACGCAACGATGCGCTCCGCAACGGCAAGGAAGCAGTAGCTCTTGCCGCCAAGGCCAACGAGCTCACCTCCGGAGCAGACCCCAGCGTGCTCGATGTTCTCGCAGAAGCCTATGCCGCGGCCAGCCAATTCTCGCAGGCGCTCACCTTCGCGAATCGCGCCCTCGACCGAGCCGTTTCCAAGGGAGATGACGCCATGGCGGCCGCCATCCGCGCGCGGATAAGCCTTTACTCCGCCAAAACGCCTTACCGTGATTAAACCTATCCACAGGAATCCGCGTCAATCTTTCGCTAGGAACGTTGTGTCCTGCAATCGTTCTAAACGGTTGCCTTAGCGGCCCCTGTGGAGATGCCTCCGTCCACCAGAAGTGTCTGTCCGGTGATGTACCGGCTTGACTCCGAGGCAAGAAAAACAATGGCTCCATCAAGGTCGTCGGGCCGGCCGGGCCGCTTCACCGGAATGCGATCGCAAATGTATTCGACCCATGCCGCATTTTCATAGAGAACGCGATTCTGCTCGGTTTTGAACCAGCCTGGCGCGAGACAATTCACCGTGATTCCGTGCTTACCCCAATCGTCGGCAAGACTCATGGTGAGTTGCCGTATTCCACCGCGGCTTGCGCCGTAGGGTCCTAGCCCCGCGTATCCTTGCACGCTGGTGACCGATCCAATATTGACGATGCGGCCGTAACCGCGTTGGATCATGCCTCGCGCAACCGCCTGGGCAACAAAGAAGGAACCGCGCAGGTTTGTGTCCAATATCGTGTTCCAGTCGTCCCAGCTCACGTCAAGCGCGGGCTTACGAATGTTACAGCCGGCATTGTTGACGAGGATATCGATCTTGCCGAAATGATCCTCGATCGCGGAGATCGCTTGCTGGATGCTGGTGTGGTCGCGCACATCCAGGTCCGCGCAGAATACCTGCCGTCCAAGAGCGCCGATTTCGCTGGCAAATCCGGATAGAGCGCTCTTGTCCCGGCTGGTCATGGCTATGTCTGCGCCGGCGCTGGCAAGTGCTCGAGCGAAGTATTGCCCCAGTCCCCGGCTGGCGCCGGTGACGAGCGCGACTTTGCCGGATAAGTCAAACAGCGAGTCAGTCATGAGTTGCTTCCTTCGCGGTGTATCCTCACGGCTCAAGCACAACCTTGAGCAGACCTGGTTCGCGCTCGTACAAACGATGAAACCACGAAGCTCCATCCTCAAGCGGTGCAACGGCGGAGATCAGCGGCTCGACACGAATATCCCCGCGAGAGATCAACGAGATGCATGTGGGATACTCTCCCGAGGAGGCGCACGATCCCTGCAGGCGAATCTGGCGTGTGACCGTCGACTGCAGGCCGAGTTCGATGGTCGGTGCGACATTCCCGATCAGGGTTACGTTACCACCCTTCCTTACGCTGTCGAGTGCCAGCTTGACCGGAACGGTGCTGCCCACGCACTCCAATGCGGAGTCGCCGCCGCGACCCGATGTCTGCTCGATAATTCGAGGGATAACATCGGCGCTTCGAGAGTTGAATGTTTGTGTTGCGCCCAGGCTTCGCGCCAGTTCCAGGCGTGAATCATCCACATCGAGAACAAAAACTCTGCCCGCGCCGGCCCGTCGCGCCGCTTGCAACGTCAGCAGGCCGATCATGCCCGCGCCCACCACGACCACGGTATCGTCGAGCGCTATCGGCGTAAGCGACACACCATGAACGGCAACGGAGACAGCTTCAATCATTGCCGCGTGCGCGTATGATATGTTGTCCGGCAAGTGGTAGGCGATCCGCGCAGGCACCGCAACAAACTCCGCAAACGCGCCCATGCGCCGGAAGGTCGGGGTTGATACGCCAATCACCTGGCGATTCTCGCAGAGATTGATCTGGCCACGCGCGCAGTAGAAGCACTTGCCGCAATATACGGTCGAGTCGAAGGTCACACGGTCGCCTGCGCGAAAGTTCTGAACCGCGCTGCCAACGGATTCAACAATCCCAGCGGCCTCATGCCCCATGACGAGAGGAGGAAGCCGCCTGCCCGTGCTGCCGTCGTAACCATGCACGTCGCTTCCGCAAATGCCGCAGGCCTGGATGCGTATCAACAGCTCGTCCTCGGCAGGCAGCGGAGCGGGCAGGTCTACAAGATCGAGTTGTTTGTACTCGGAAAGTAACAGCGCCTTCATTCAGCCTCCATGTCGCACCGGTGGGAGATCCGTCCAACAAAAGCGAGGTAACCGATGCATTCGAACCTGTCTCCTGCTCCAAATCGATCCTGGCTCGCGACGAATTCAGAATAGAACATTCGTCGTTAGTCGTCCTGCAGGCGGTTCAATCCTGCCAAGCAGAAATGCGTATGCCGCGATTCCAATGGTCAGATAGATTGCCGACACTCCAAACGCCCACGCGAAGGACTGCCTCGTCGACACAAGGTAACCGGTGACAATCGGCGCGGCGATTCCCGAGAGTTGATTGGAGAAATTCACGATGTCGCCCACTTTTCCCACATTGTTTCTGCTCGCAATGAGGGATGGAATCGACCAGCCAACTGGCGATGCCGCAGAGAGTTCGCCGATCGATATGCTGATCCAGGTCAGAGCCTGTTGTGCGCTATGCGCATGAGCCGAGCCGAAGATGCCAATCCCGCAAGTTGTGCCCCCAATCAAAATGACCCTGCGAACCAGGCTCGCATCCCAACCACGCTGAATCAAGACATCCACGAGCCAGCCGCCTACCAGAATGTCGAAGAAGGTTGCGATAAGCCACGAGACGCTTGTGTAGAGAAACGAATGAATCAGGTGGACGTGCAGCGCAAAGGAAAGATAACTCGGTAGCCAGGTCAGCAATAGATAGAACACATAGTTATATGAACCCATGCCAATCGCCAATCCAATGACCTTCCGTTGCGTCAGTAGATAGCCGAGCGAATCCGGTTCCCTGGGCACGATCCCATGCAGGCGCGAAACCCCGTCTTCCGCTGCAATGTAACTTCGTTCCAATTCGGTCAACGCCAGGTCCTCATCCGGATCGCGATAGATTCGCCAGAAGAGCAGAAAGTAGAGAAGGCTCAACATGCCGGTGATCGCGAAGCTCCAGCGCCAGCCGACACGAATCAAGACAATGCCGATGAGAGGGACGCCGACGGTCGAAGCGAATTTCGCCGCTGCGTCGAAGATGGATGTAGCCAGGCTCCGTTCCTGTTGAGGAAACCAAAAGCCGGTAGCCTTTGCGTTCGCCGGAAAGGTCGGCGCTTCTCCCACTCCGAGTGCGAGCCGGGCGGCGAATAAACCACTGATACCTGGAGCAACCGCCGCTCCGAATGAGGCGACGCTCCACAAGAATGTGCTGACTCGCCCAATTCGCCGGACGTCAAATTTGTCGAGTAATACTCCGATCGGCAACTGGCACAAAGCATAGTCCAGTTATAGGCGCCCGAGAGATATCCGAAGCTAATATCTGAGATTCCAAACGCGGCAAAGAGGGCAGCCGTGCATCGTGCATGCGCCCTTGCACTGCGTGCCGGTCGCGCTCCTCCGCCTCCATGGCCAGCCGCGGTTGCGGCCGATGCGCCATCCATTGCTGGATCATGGATCATTCCGCTCGATAGCCCATCTGCCAAGGGCGAGAAGGCGTTCCGCTTTATAGTCCAGCAGCACGGAGCGGATGTTGCTGCGTCGATTCTCCGCGTCGATAGAGATACAGGCGCATATACCGGCAGTTACAAAGATGGCAAGCGGGTGCCCAGCCACTTTGACGGGTCTCGCCCTGGAGTGATCGAGGTCTCACTCACAAACGATGGAACCCTGCAGATTGGACAGAACGGCGGCCGTCGAAAGGCAGCCGCGCCTCCGGCGGCTGGCGTTGCGAGCGGTGAGCAGGCGGCGCCAGATGCCAGTTCCACGAATAGCAACCAATATGGCGCACAGCCCGGCGGTAGTCGTTATGCCAATGGACTGATTGCCTATCGAGCCGAGGTGGCCAAGGCGAAGGGACTTCCAGAGCGCGACGACTACGACACGCATACGACCGTCCGCGATCCAAATGAGAGATTTACTTTCAACTTCCCCGATGAGAACGGCAGGCTGGTCTCGAATGACGATCCTCGCTTCAAGGGTAAAGTTGTACTCGCCATCGTGACAGGGACCTGGTGCCCGAATTGCCACGACGAGGCGAAATATCTGGTCAAGCTGGACAAGAAGTATCGCGACAAGGGTTTGGCAATTGTAGCACTCGACTTCGAAGAACCGGAGCAGCAGGGAAGCCTGGAACGCGAACGCGCCTTTGTGAAGCTATACGGCGTGGAGTACACCTATTTGATCGCGGGTGCGCCGTCGGAGATGTGGGAGAAGGTGCCGCAGGCTGTCAATCTCGATACTTGGCCGGCTACGATCTTTGTAGGGCGGGACGGATTGGTGAAGGGGATTCATTCAGGGTTCGCTTCTCCGGCAAGCTGCGAATTCAACCGTCAGCTGCAGGAAGAATTCACATCGAAGATCGAACAGTGGCTCTCCGAAAAGCCAGCTCAAAACCTGGGAGATAAATCTCCCGCTCCTGCCAAGCCTTGACAGTAGAACCAACTGGTAACCGGCATGCAAAGCGACGTTGACCGCTAATGTATCACCTTCAGTGCAGCCGTTCCTTCAGGGAACGGCCGGACTGATTTCATCGGCTATGACGATGGGGTCAAGCCCCTACGACCTGTGGAAGTCGGGATAATTCTTCGTCGGTACTGTCATTCGGGACCGAGCATCCGGGAGTCAGGATGAACTTGCTTCCTGCCGCGCTGCTGGCGCTCTGCCACTGCTCACGGATCTGCGCCGGAGAGAGATCCTTGTACCTCACTTCATCGATTCCGGTTGCGATGGTCTGCGAGAACTTGCCGCGCACGGTGCTGACCTGCACACCGCTGGTCTGGACGGACCAGTTGACAACTGGGGCATTGAAGCGGACAAATTGGTCAACATACTCGTTCTCCCAGTGCAGATGAAGGACGTTTAGTTTAGCGCCAGCGGTCGCTTCAAAGAATCGCTTGTCGAATGGCGCGCTGAACCGGGCGTAGTCCCCAGGCGAAAGCTCCTCCCGCTTTGCGTTTGCAATCGAGAAGAGTATCCCCGATGCACCCGCTGCGAAAGCACGCCTTGCGTGGTTGATGTGCGACTGCGTGATCACGTCGAGGGCGTCGAGCAATTCTTGCGGGTTTTCACGCTGCAGGCGCAGGACCTCTTCCTTGGACGACAACTTGACGGCGACCTGCCAGGGATTGAAAGCGGTCTCAAGGATATACGCGTCTCCGTTCAAGCCGGAGTTAATCAATTCCAGGGCGCGAATCTGGTCAGGAAATGGATTGTCGAGAACCTTCAGTTCATACCAGTTGCCTGCGGGCTTCGGATAATCGAAGTCGCTCATCACTTTTACGATGTCCGTATTGTACTTCCAGTGATAATCGAGCGTTGCCTTGGCGTGTACCTCCGCAGTCTGCGGCCCGAAGTGGTGCCAATGGGTGAAGGGCGGCCGATCTACATCGCGCCCCGCGAGCGCACGGTCGACGCGTTCCTTACGCGTGAGCGGCTTTCGGCCTGCCATCTGTCCAAGGAGGGGTTGCGCAAGCGCGGCGCCGGTGAGAGCGGCAGCTGATACGACGAAGCTTCTACGGTCAGTCATGAATTGCTCCAGGGAACGGATAGACACAGGTGGATGATGTTCATGCGCAGACGGAATTGCCCCGGTATGCCAGTTCTTGAATTGTCAGGATTCGAATTTGTGCCTGCGGAGATATGAGCTACGCTGCCGCTCAAAAGGGTCAGCGACAACACAGAATGCGACAAGCGGACGACAGGTGGGAGATGAATGCCATAGGTGCTGAATTCAAGTACGCCACGTTTACAGTCACGGTAGCGCTATTTTGGCGCGGATTGGGGTCGCTGTCAACCGCATTCGCTTCCCGTGGGACGGGTCGAGGCGAAAAACTAAGATACGTCAAGAGAAAAGGCTAGCGTTCATCCTTCGTTATGGAAGGGCTCCGGACAGAGGAGATTGGCGACTACCTAAACCGCAAGGGCATCGCCGTGCGCGGCGGCCATCACTACTCGCAGACGATCTTGCGTCGATTTGGAGTGGAGAGCGTGATCCGCGCAACACCGGTGCTGTACAACATTTGCGAGGAATTGGATGCGCTCGTCGTGGTGATGTGGAATCTGCATCAAAGTCGCAATTCGGGATTTGCCTGAGAGGAAGCTAGCTAGAGCAAGGTGTGCCAGCGACACCAGCGATGGCTTTTCTGGTACTTCACTGGTGAGGCCTTGTACGCTCGCTATATTTTGCATCGAGGGACCATGGGCCGGCACCCACGATCAGCAGAAAGAGCAAGCCAAGCCACATCGAGAGGTCGGTACGAGCTTCGTGCAACATGCCCCACAGGTTGTAGTGCGCAAGTCGCGGCAGCCCATAACTGTGGCCGAAGAGGATCGGTATTTTGGTGGACAGAATGGCTACATTGATGTCGATCAACAACAAGACGGCTGCGATGCGTGTGAGAAGGCCAACCAGGATCAACATTCCGAAGACAATCTCGATTACGCCGACGAATGGGCCATGATATGCGGAGCCGGGATCATGGGTATCTTTTCAAACCGGCCGGCAGCCTGTTCTGCGGGATAGAGAAACTTTCCTATGCCTTCAGACAGGAAAACCCAACCAACTAGAATGCGGATCAGGATCACTTCAGCAGGAGCTCTCGTGGTAATGATCGCCCTAGAAATCGCCATAGTCCTCCGCCAGGCTAGTCATCGCGCCGTGCTGTTTTCAGGTTTTACCTTCTCGGCAGCTTCTCTTGCCAGGCCGCAGCCGCATGTTACCTGTACGTAGAAGTGAGCATCAGGCAAATACCTGATGCTGGACAACGCCAGCAACATTGGTGAGCCGGAAGTCGCGCCCTTCATATCGATAGGTCAGCTGCTCGTGGTCAATGCCCATTAGTCCGAGCAACGTGGCGTGCAGGTCATTGATATGCATGCGGCCTTCAACCGCGGTCATGCCTAACTCGTCGGTTCCGCCGTAGCTGAAGCCTTTCTTCACGCCGGCGCCGGTCATGAACATGGCATAGCCAGTGATGTTATGGTCGCGGCCGTCTGCTCCTTGCGCCGTGGGCAGACGTCCGAACTCTGAGCCAAACAGCACAAGAGTATCTTCAAGCAGTCCGCGTTGCGCGAGGTCCGTGAGCAATGCCGAGGTTGGTTGATCGATCATGCGCGACTGATCAATCAGACCCTGGTGAAGGTTGGTATGGTGATCCCAGCCGCCCTGCCTGATCTCGACAAAGCGAACGCCGGCTTCACTGAGTCTGCGGGCCATCAGGCATTGGCGGGCGAAAGAGCCTTCGAGGCCGGGTTTTACGCCATAGGCATCAAGAACGTGCTGCGGCTCCTTCGAGATATCGAGCAATTCCGGAACGGAGTCCTGCATGCGGAAGCCTAACTCATAGGACTTGATCACTCCGTCGACGGCATCGGGTGCGCCGGGGGCTGATGCGGCTTCGCGGTTGAAGTCCTGAATGAGGTCAAGCTGTTGGCGCTCGAGATCTTTCTCAGTTGCGGGCTTGATATTCGGCATGAAGCCCTGATCGGTTATTGCAGTGCCCTGATAGTAGGCGGGCAGAAACGCGCTGCCGTAGTTGGCAGCGCCACCGAAGGAGATGGGCGGGTTGATGGTTATATAACCGGGCAGATTTTGATTGTCGGTGCCGAGGCCATAAAGGAGCCACGATCCCCAACTGGGACGGGTGAGTGCCGCGTTGGCGCTACCAGTGTGTAGCTGCACAACGGCTTGAGGATGGGCCGGGGTATCTGTGTAAAGGCCGCGCAGAAAGCAAAGCTCGTCGGCGTGCGTCGCGATGTTAGGAAGTAACTCAGAGAAGTGAGCGCCCGAGTTGCCATATTGTTTGAATTTGAATCTCGAAGCCGTGATGGTGCCGCCGCCTGGGCCAGCCTTGCCGTTGCTTTTCTCCAGCTCCGGCTTGTATTCGAAGGTATCGACGCTCGATACGGCGCCTTCCATGAACAGGAAGATGATGCGTTTGGCCCTAGCCGGAAGAGGCGGCCGCTTGGGGGCAAGCGGATTGTTGGCGTTCAATTCCTGGGCAGCGGCTTTGTTGGCAATCGAGCCGAGGAGTCCGGCCAGGGCGACCTGACCAAAACCGGCACCGGCGGCACGCAGTAAGCTGCGGCGAGAGACGACGAAAGGACTCTGTTCAGACATATTCAGTGTTCTCCATTTTCTTGGTGCTGGACCTTAGTGTTAGCGGACGAACTGAAACTCCGCGGAGCCATAGAGCGACTGTACAAAGGCTGCCCATGCGGCCTTCTTCGCTGTATCCGGAAAGACAGTGACGGGAGCATCGTCCGCGAATTGCTTACTGGTATCGTCCGGGTCGTCCTGACCTAGATTGTCGGAGCGGATAATGCCGGCGGTAATGTCGGACGCTTGGTTATTGGCCGATGGACTTGCTGTCTCACCGGCTTGAACACTGTGGTGATCAGTAGCCGGGGAAGTTTGAGGATGCGCTTTGAGCCAAGACGCTGAGTATTGTGCAAGGAACGCCTTGACTCTAACGATTTCGTGAGGCGAGGGGTCGCGAGCGAGCGTCCGTTCGTATACCTGACGGATTTGTTTTGCATCGTTTGCGTGTCCGGCGGCGAGCAGGTTGTTTGCCAGATCGAGAGACTGCTCGCGGACGAAGGGTGAATTGAGCATGAAAAGCGCCTGTGTTGGAACGGTTGTTTCCTCGCGCTGGCCAGTGACGAGAGTTTGCGAGACGGGATCGAATGCCGCAAGCGGGCGCGGAACCTCGCCACGCAGTTGCGGAAGATAGATGCTCCGATAGGGACTGCGGTCGGCTGCCTGCAGAATGGAATGAACAGCCGGACCATCGTCACGCATTTCGATGACTCTCAGGGCCATTGAGGGAGAGCCGTTGGGATGATTGAGATTGAGCCGGCCGGAGGATTGAAGGATGCTATCGCGAATCTCCTCGGCTTCCAGGCGGCGAGGAGCGTGCCGCCAGATGAGGTGATCGGCCGGATCAACGTCGCGATATCCAGCAGGGACTTCGGCGCCAAGCCGATAGGCGCGAGTGAAAACGATCTCACGAATCAGCTTCTTGGTTGACCATCCATTTTGGATAAAGTCCTGGGCGAGATAGTCGAGCAGTTGAGGGTTGGCTGGCTGGTCGCCCATGGAACCGAAGTTGTCAACGGTGCTGACTAATCCGGTGCCGAAGAGGTGCTGCCAAACACGGTTGACATAGACGCGCGGCGTAAGTGGGTTCTCAGGATTGGTAATCCACTGCGCCAGTTCCAGGCGGCCGCTGTGATCTGCGGGAATCTTAGGTGCGTCTGCAAGGCTGACCAGCGACAGGAACCCGCGCGGTGAGACCGGCCCATGACGCTCTTCAACGCCGCGAATTCGCACCGCGGTGTCGGTGATGGCCCCATCGCGTGCGCTTTGAACCCCGTAGCCGAGTTCGCCCAGATCGTTGGTGAGCTTGAGCTCCTCGCTGAGATGGATGTAGTTCTTCGCCAACGCGGCACGCTGCTTCTTATGTTCGTCGCCCATGGTGGGGCCGCCCGGATTGGCCTTCAGCTCTGCCTCATATTTCTGGTCGAAATCATCCAGAGCTTTCTTTGCGGCATCCGCCTGAGCTTTAAGTTTGTCGACCTGATCTTGTGGAACCTTGGGAGCCTTGTCAGCGTCGCTCAGGTAGCTAAGTAGCTTCGGCTCGTAGTACTGCAGGCTGGCGCCACCCATTTTGCTCCCCAGGCCGGCGGCATCGGTTGTGCTGGTGAAGATGCTGGCCAGCGCATAGTAATCCGTGGTCGGAATCGGGTCGAACTTATGGTCGTGGCAGCGGGCGCAAGAGACCGTCAGCGCCATCGTGGAGCGTGTGACCGTGTCGATCTGGTCATCGACGTTGTCCATTTTGAATCGGGCCTTGAAGCGCTGATTTACATCCTTCGGACCAAGGGCCAGATAACCGGTTGCAATCAATAGCCGGTCGCGCTCAGCTGGAGTAGCAGCGGGGAGCAAATCGCCGGCAATCTGCTCCTGGATGAAGCGGTTGTACGGAACGTCTCTGTTCACCGCATCAATGACGTAGTCGCGATATCGCCACGCATTGGGATAGGGCATGTTGCGCGATGGGCCGGAGGATTCGGCGTAACGGGCAACATCGAGCCAGTGACGCCCCCATCGTTCGCCGTACTGAGGCGAGGCAAGCAGACGATCTACAAGTTTGTTATAGGCCTGCGGCGAATGATCTTTTTCAAACGCCTTGACTTCCGCCGGAGTTGGCTGGAGGCCTGTGAGGTCGTAACTCAGGCGGCGAATCAGAGTTGTTGGATCCGCGTCCTTTACCGGCGCGAGTTTCTTTTCTTCCAATTTGGCAAGGACAAAATGGTCGATATTGCTTTGAGGCCATGCTGTATTGGTCACTGCAGGTACGCTGGGGTTCGTTAGCGGCTGCCACGACCACCACTTGACTCTTAGCTTCTTGTAATTCTCCGCGATGCGAGCTGGAGTTTGCGGAAGCTCCTCAGTCTCATCTGGCCATGCTGCGCCATTCTTGATCCATGTTTCCAGAATCGCAATATCTTCGGCTGGCAAAGCTTCAGTGCTTTCCTGGGGCATGCGCTTCTTTGCGTCTGGGCTCTTGACGCGTTCGATGAGCAGACTCTTTTCCGGATGACCGGGAGCAATGACTGGGCCGTCGTTGCCGCCGGTGAAGATAGCGATGCCAACATCCACGCGCAGTCCGCCAGCTTCCTTGAAGGCATCGGAGTGGCAGTTATAGCAGCGACTCACAAGGATGGGGCGGACACTCTTTTCAAAGTAAGCCAACTGCTCCGGCGACGCAGGGCGCGGGTAGGGAATCGGTTTGGCGACGCGATTGGCTGCGGTCTTGGTGTGTAGGGTCCGATCGGCGGAAGCAGACGCAACTTTGCCGGCGGGCCACGGGGCTCCTTGAGCGATCCATGTCTTCAGGTCGGCGACCTCCTTATCCGAGAGCGGTTCATTTTCACCTTTGGGCATGCGCGTTTTGCTGGGATCATCGGCGATGACGCGATGGATGAGAAGGCTGTTGCCGGGGTCGCCGGGGATAATTGCCGGGCCCGATTTGCCGCCAGTCAGGATGGCATCGCTATCATCGAGGCGCAACCCGCCCGCGGATCGGGTATCCGCAGAATGGCAGTCGTAGCAGTGTGTAACGAGGATCGGCTGGATGTTCTTCTCAAAGAAGGCCGTCTGCTCAGGCGTCGGCGCCTGTTGAGTTGTTGCCGTCTGCTGGCCCGAGGGCGCCGCGGTGACAGGGGAGAGGAGGCTGGGAAGGATCAGGCCGCCAAACAACAAACTACCAACAATGAGCGCCGGATAAACTGGTATGGCTCTCCTGAAATTCGTTCTCATGTATAACCCTTAAAATCGCAAGAAAATGCGCCTGTGCGGCGAGAGGGAGTCGATATCTCCGAAGAGCCAGACACACAGTGCCGGGGCAGGCAATGCATGCTGATTGAAATCAGAGAAATGTCTGTAGGAAGGAGATGTTTGGTGTACTAACAACAACCCAGACGCGCTGCTCGCCGAGGAAACGAGCTGCTGATAGGCGCGGATTGCGAGGTCAAAGTCACTCTGTTGTTCACCGTTAGAATCTCTTGAAGTGATTTGGATCACTTACTGCCAATCCAAGTTTAGAAATAACATCGTACGGGCTTCATGTCAATACGAAGGGCATTTGATGATTGCAATTGAACTGGCTGAGGATGCTGCCGAGGCTGGCGCAGTCACTTCGTAATCGGGACCTTCAGATGCCGGCTCCTTGGTCAAGCAGGAGCGACATCGCCCGATCGTCGTCAAATAAGCGAATGTATTGCGGCCAGACGAAGACCTTGTCCCCTGGAACCAGTGCTAGTTGCTCAAATTGCTTCCTGCCCAACTCTGCGGCCACCGACCTACCGCTCCCCACAATACTCAGTTCCAGACGAATCTGTGGACCCGCTGCATGAACGCGTAGAACACTGGCTACGACGGACCTCCTGTCAGCAGGAAGATTGCGCGATAGCTCCAACTCGTGTGGACGAACAAATCCGATTGCAGTATCAATTGATCTCTCCGCGCTCCCTGCACGCCCCTCGAACGAGAGTTCCGTCAGCAGACGCCCGTGGAAGAGATTGACATTCCCCAAGAAGTTATAGACGAACGGGGAGGCCGGGTCGTTATAGATGGATTCAGGCGTTCCTGTTTGTTCCAGCTCACCTAGATTAAGAATCGCAACGCGATCGGCAACCTCGAGCGCCTCTTCCTGATCGTGCGTTACAAGAACCGTGGTCACATGCAAATCATCGTGAATGCGACGCAGCCAATCGCGCAGTTCTTTGCGCACCTTTGCATCCAACGCACTGAATGGTTCGTCAAGCAGCAGAACCTTTGGTTTGACGGCCAACGCGCGCGCCAATGCCACGCGCTGCCTCTGTCCCCCGGACAACTGCTCTGGGTACATCTCCGCGAATGAATCCAGTTGCACAAGATGGAGCAATTCCGTCACTCGCTCCCGGATATTCGGCCGAGATGGCCTCAACAATCTTGATTGAACGCGTAGTCCAAACGCGACGTTTTCGAAGATCGTCATATGACGGAAGAGTGCGTAATGCTGGAAGACAAATCCGATTCCGCGCCGCGATGCGTTATGTCGAGTGGATTCCTCTCCATGAAGCAGGATATTCCCTTCGTCGGGCGACTCAAGCCCCGCAATAATCCGCAGCAGCGTCGTCTTTCCCGATCCAGACGGTCCCAGGAGCGTCACCAATTCGCCACTTTCGATTGTCAGGCTGACGTCGGCAAGCGCAGTAAAGGAGCCGTAGCGTTTGCTAATATGTTCGATTTGGATGCTCATGATTCGGCTTCTTCCTCCGCATTTCCTCGACGAAGCCCGGTTGTCACTTCGAGAACCTTCTTGATCCCCAATGTGACGACTGCGGCAAGGGTCAAAAGCGATGCTGCCGCGAACGCAGCAGTAAAGTTGTATTCGTTGTAGAGCATCTCCACCTGAAGTGGAAGCGTGGTAGTCTTGCCGCGAATGTGGCCGGAGACCACCGAGACAGCTCCGAACTCTCCTATGGAGCGCGAAGCCGCCAGAATGGTTCCGTACAGAAGCGCCCATTTGATGTTGGGCAGCGTCACGCGCCAGAAGACGTTCCAACCACATGCGCCTAGAACAACAGCGGCAACCTCCTCGTCGCTGCCCTGGGCCTGCATGAAGGGGATAAGTTCCCTGGCGACGAACGGAAATGTGACAAAGACCGTAGCCAGAACGATTCCAGGAACGGCGAAAATTACATGCAGGTTATGCTCTGACAGCCATGGACCGAGCCATCCATGCAGCCCGAAGACTTCCACATACATCATTCCTGCGACCACCGGAGAGACGGAAAGCGGAATGTCGATCATCGTGATCAACAGGCTCTTGCCATGAAACTCAAAGCGGGTAATCGCCCAGCTTGCCGCGAGCCCAAAAGCAAGATTAAGCGGCACTGCTATGCCTGCGACCAGCCCTGTGAGACGTAACGCAGACAGCACGTCAGCCTGGCAAATTGAGTCGCGATACATCTTCCAGCCTTCAGACAGAGCCTGCGTGAATACGGCTGCGACTGGCAGGATCAGAAACCCAAAGAGAAAAAGAAGAGCCAGCAAAATCAATGTCACGCGGCCAACCTGCTGCGCAAGCGAAGGGTGCAGCAGCGAGGAGGATGAGACTGGGCGATGGCCCCTCACGTGCGATTCCCCTCGCGCCTCTGCCCCCACCACTGCAGAAGATTCACCAGCAGCATGATGGAGAAGGACAAAGCCAGCATCGCACCGGCGATCGCGGCCGCTCCCGAGTAGTCGTACTCCTCTAGCTTGGTCACAATCAACAGCGTTGTAATCTCGGTCTTCATCGGCATGTTGCCTGCGATGAAGATCACCGAGCCGTATTCGCCGGCCGCTCGGGCAAATGCCAGCGCGGTACCGGTCAGTAGAGCGGGAAATGCCACTGGAGCGATGACCCGCGTAAAGCGCTGCCACACATTTGCGCCAAGGCTTGCTGCGGCCTCTTCCATTGCCGGGTCCAAATCCTCAAGCACCGGCTGTACGCTGCGCACGACAAAAGGGAAACCCACAAAGGACATCGCCATAACGATGCCGACGGGAGTGAAAGCCACATGGATTCCGTGAGGCTCAAGGTAGCGCCCAATCCATCCTTTCTCGGTGTAGAGCGCGGTGAGCGAAATTCCGGCAACTGCGGTGGGCAACGCAAAGGGCAGATCTACAAGCGCATCGACCACCCTCTTGCCGGGAAAGTCATACCGCGCCAGCACCCAGGCCAACAGCATTCCGAAGACTGCAGAGAGCGACGCCGCTACAACTGCTGAACCTAGAGTGACGCGATACGATGCCAACACCCTTGGAGCGGTTACCGTGTGCAGAAATCCAATGAAACCTTGCCGGGCTGCGTGCAGAAGAATGGCGGCAAGCGGGATCAATACAATCACCGTCAGATAGATCAGAGTGAATGTAAAGCTCAGCCGGAATCCGGGAAGCGGCGAACTCCGCGTGACGAATCTCCACGATTTGTTCGTCCGCTTCGAGGGCATCCAGTTTTCCTATTTCCCATAAATCTGATCGAATGTGCCGCCATCGCTGAAGTGCTTGGCCTGCGCGTTCTGCCAGCCGCCGCACCCCTCTAACACGGTGAAGGTGTTGACCCTGGGAAAGACATTCGCGTACTTGTCTGCAACCGCCTTGAGTCGGGGTCGATAAAAGTACTTTGCTGCCAAGTCCTGCGCTTCGGGTGAATATAGATACTCGAGATAGGCGCGCGCTACCTTCTCCGTGCCATGTTGGCGAGCCACCTTGTCCACTACCGCGACAGGAGGTTCGGCAAGAATTGTGGCGGACGGAATCACGATCTCAAACTTGTCGGAACCAAACTCCTTCAGAGCAAGAAGCGCTTCGTTTTCCCATGCGATGAGAACATCCCCTACTCCACGCTGCACAAAGGTGGTGGTGGAGCCTCTGGCGCCCGAGTCCAGTACCGGCACATTGCCGTACAGCTTCTTCATGAAATCCCTCGCGCTTTGCTCATTATTACCGGACTTGCGCAGTGCGTATCCCCAAGCCGCGAGATAGTTCCACCGGGCTCCGCCCGAGGTCTTCGGATTCGGAGTGATCACTTTAACGCCCGGACGGATTAGATCGTCCCAATCGCGAATATGAAGAGGGTTCTCCTTGCGCGCCAGTAACACGATTGTCGATGTGTAAGGCGTACTGTTATAGGGGAGTTTCGATTGCCAATCCTTCTCCAGCAAACCATTCTGCGCAATGGCATCGATGTCGTAGGCCAGCGCAAGCGTAACGACATCTGCTTCCAGTCCATCGATCACCGCCCGCGCCTGTTTCCCAGATCCGCCGTGCGATTGATTGATAACTACATCCTGACCGGTTGTGGCCTTCCAGTGTTGCGCAAAGAGCCGGTTATACCCCTCATAGAACTCTCGGGTGGGATCGTAGGATACGTTAAGCAGCTGCGTCTGCGCATTCAGCGCGCTTGCCGAACTTAGCAGCAGAACGGCGATGGTCACCGGTGTGGCCAACTTGCGATATAGTTTTTTCACTTGCTACTCCCCGAACGTTTTTTGGATTTGCTCTCCGGTGCATTTGCCGCTCTGTCGCCGTTGCTTGTAGGTTGGTGGTTTGCGGGCGATGAAGACTGACCCAAAATGCTCGCCTAAAATAGAAATCCCACCGCGCCTTGTGGCGGGTGGGTTGTAGGGACCCGAGGTTCTTATTTCGGAATCTAGCCCGCGACACCTCCCCGCACACTGCAGCAAAGACAGCGGCAGCGAATACACTTTGCGGGCGTGATGAATCCAGTCATACGATTCCGTTCCAGGTTGAATGCCATTCTTCGGCTTGATCGATTAAATGTAGGCTAAGGCCTGAACAGCGGGGTGTCAAGGCAGGCACTCATTGAGAACTGCCTCCCGGCAGAGCTTCAATACGAGAAAGGCGCGCGCTACGGCTCGCTTCCACGATCTGATTCGCGCACGCATTGCTCGATTACAGCAGATCGCCCAATGGTGGAAAGGTGGCGAGCAGGCTCAATAGAAGCAGTGTGAATGCAATGATGTTGATGCGCTTCAAGGAAAGATTACGACCGCGCCAGCGCCACTCAAGAATTGCCCACACCACAAGCCAGGCGAGAATAGCGAAAGTGGTTACGCCGGAAAGAGCTCCCGTGGGCTTGTAAATGGAAAGTATGTTTTTCACAGTTGTCGATTGGTCCGCAACGATTGTCAAAAGCGCAACGGTAAACGAGCCGATGCCTGCGGAAAGAATGGCGGCCGCAGCGGAGCCATTGGGAAGGTCTGGGGCGCTATCCTGTGAGTTCGCCGTCAGTGTGCTCACGGTCATTCTCCTCGAACCAGACGTATGGTTTGGCCGCCGTCGACGGGTGCGTTCTTGTCGAGCATCGCTCCGAAGAAGCCGGCAACGCCAGCGGCGAAGAGCGAGGTTGCTACGAACCCATACAGCGCGGATCGCAAGGGCGGAGAATGCTTGAGATCGCGAGCATATTTGATGGCGATGAAGGCGGCCATGGTGATCGCTATCGGCACCAGCCACGCAACGTGCTCTTTCCACTCCATACCGATCAAATGCCACTGCTTTGTCGCGGGATTCGACAGGAGAAGCGAGCGCGGAAAGGCCGTGAGATGGGCGGCGCCGGCTGGGGGCGCGGTCCGATACCAGGGATAGATGATATAGGTTCCTGAGAGAACGGTGAGCCATGCCAAGGCGGCCATGACGGTCAGATAGATGCCAAGGATGCGATCGCCTGCAGGTCGAGAATCCGCTTGCACATACGGGGAGGAACGCAGATAGAGCAGGACAATGGCTCCGGAGCAAGCAAGCAGATAGAGCGCTCCAAAGCCCATGCCATGGACAAGAGTCCAGAGACTGCGCGTGGTGATTTCCATAAGACGGAACCTCGGTGGAATTATGAAGGAAGAGAACGTGCATGGGGAGTGCGCGGTCTATTTATCGAGCGGCGGCGCTCGATGCTTTGAGCGCCGCCAAGGATGATTAGAAGGTGATCTTTGCCGCAAACTGAATCTGGCGCGCAGTTCGTTGAAATGTCAAGTCAGAACCTGCCCCGGAGATGCTTCCATCGGCGGCTGTACCAGCGGTTGAGTTCGGATTATTGAACTGCGGCGTGTTGGCCAAGTTGAAGGCCTCTGCGCGCAGTTGTAAAACCTTCGACTCGGTCAGGTGAGTATCCTTGAAGATCGAGAAATCCACATACTTTGTGCCCGGACCTTCAAGACTATTGCGGCCAGAGTTTCCATACGTGAAAGAGGTAGCGGCAGGAACCGCGAAGGCCGCGGTGTTGAACCACGGATGGGCCGCAGTGAGGCCACGCTGGCCCTTGGGCAGCGATCCGTTGCCGAAGCCGGGAAGCAGTATTGCGCGGGTCGACTGTCCATCGCCGAATGCGTCGGTTGTACCTACGGAAAACGGCGTACCGTCGTAGAACTGTCCAATGGCGTTCAACTGCCACCCACGCTCAAGCGGTCCCAGCAGCCCGCTGCCTTTGAAGGGCAACTGGTAATTCGAGCTGGCGACAAAGCGATTCGGGACGTCGTAGTCCGCGTTCCCGTAGTCGTAACGGAGGTTATAGGGATCCGTGACGGCGGCCGATTCACTCGAACCTTGGTCCAGAGCGTGACTGTAGGTGTAGGAGGCGAGGAAGCTCAGTCCATGCGCGCGACGCTCAGCCGTAACTTGCAGCGCGTTGTAGCTGGATACTTGCCTGGTTTCAAACTGACTGATCTGACCAAAGGTCGGGTAGGGACGAGCTACAGTAACAGTGGTTGCTCCATTCGGGTAGCCCGGCTCGACCGCCCCCCACGGGTTCGAATTGATGTCCCGAATATCGTCCAGGTGGGTTCCCTTGGTTCCGACATAGGCAAACTTGAGGACGGTGGAGAAGGGGATCTGCTGCTCGATAGCCGCATGCCACTGCTCGGTGTAAGGAGTCTTGGCATTTGGGTCCACGGTATAGGCGGCCTGGCCCGGCAGGATGTCACTGCCTGACGTGGCAACAGTGTGAACAAATCCGCTGCTCGCATAGTTGAACACCGCACTGCTCGTGGCGCCGGCTACATAAGTGGCCGGATTATTGAAGGCCCAATAATCGTACACCGGGACATTGGCCGCCAATGTGGAGGAAACGCCCAAGTTAGGCGCGGCGTAGTAGATGCCAAAGCCGGCGTGAAAGACCGTCTTGTTGGTGATCTTGTAGGCAGCGCCCACGCGAGGCGCAAAGTTGAAGTTGTTTCCGCTTAATCCGCTGCTCGGAATTCCGTGGGTTCCCACCTGCTCCAGGGCCGTTGTCGAGATGGACGGAACGAAGGCGTATTCTTTGTTGTGAGCTTCAGTCCAGGGCCAGCCGAGAAAATTCTCATAATGGACGCCTAGATTCAATGTCAGCCTGCTATTGACTTTGTAATTGTCCTGCGCATAGAAGGATAGATCGGTCTCCCGCAAGCCGACCCCAGAGGGGAAGGCGAAGCTGCCGCTCGTCGGGGCGCCGAAGAGCAGATCGCTCCAGGCCAGTCCGGTGTAGCGTGTGGCGAAAGAATCGGAGCCATGTTCCGCGCCGCTCTGAAACATGTTGTATTCGAGACGAATCAGATCGAAGCCAATGTCCAGCGAGTGCTTGCCGCGCACCAGGGTAAGATCGTCGTCAACCTGATAATTATTGGTTCCGATATTCGTGGGACTGTTGCCCGCGTCGCCGATGGGCGTGTAGCCGGAGAAGCTGTACACCGGCAGTCCAACGGACAGGGGATTGCTCGGATTAATTACGCCGGGAATGTTGAGTTGGGAGGGGGAATCCAGCCCCGCATACTGACTCCCAGCCCCATCCCAGTTCTTGGCGTAGACAAAGAAGCGAGTCCAGCCGTAGCGCGCCGTGTTGATGGTGGTCGGAGAGAAGATATGCGTTTCGCTGACCACAGCCTGATGCGCGGGGTCCGAAGCCGGCCCGCAGATGACGTCGCCCACCAGTGGCGTCGGCAGGGTGCCGGGCTGGGAGAGAATGTCATGGCCTTGACTATAGCGAAGGAAGGCGCTGTCTTTCTCGGTAAACTTACGGTCGACCTTCACATCGAAGTCGTCTTCGTTGATGATCAACAGCGGGCCGTAGAAGAAATTGTTGACGGTCGCGCCCGCCGCCCCATAATTCGGCTGAGCATATTTCTGATAGAAATTCAGAAGGTTGATGCCGGTCTGGTCCAGGCCTGCAGTGCCCGCTGGAATGATTGGATTGCTTTTGGTATAAGTGATGGCCTTGTTGAGCGGGTTCTTGATAACCAGGCTGGGGTTCTGAATAAAGTAATTCGTGAAGTCATACCCCGCGGCGGTGACATTGACAGCCGGAACGCTACTCAGAAAGTTCTGGCCCTGAGCGAAGCGCTTTCCGGCATAGTCGGCAAAGAAGAAGGTCTTGGGGTTGGCCCGCTTGGGAAAGAGTGGCCCGCCGAAGGTGACGCCAAATTCGTTTTGCCGCAGAGGGGCTTTCTCTCCTGTCGGTCCTGGTTTTGTAATGTTGAAATAGTTTCTGGCATCCAGAGCGGTGTTGCGCAGAAACTCGAATGCGTCGCCGTGATACTTGTCGGTGCCGGACTTGATGACCACGTTGATGGTTCCACCGTTGCCGCGGCCGTAGCGCGCGTCGGCGTCGTCGGTCTCTTCCGAGAACTCCTGAATGGCGTCGATGGGCGGGAAGACTGCCGTCATGCTGTTATGGTTCTCCTGGTCGCCAATGCCATCCACAAGCGTGCGATTTTCCTGAGGGCGAGAGCCGTTGATGGCGAAGTACGAGGGGCCGCGCTGCTGCGTATAGGCGATGCTGCCGGTGGATTGGGCTGTCGTCGAGATAGCGCCTGCGCCCAGGTTAAACAGCTCATTGAAGTTGCGGCCATTCAGGGGCAGATCCCTGACGGCTTCTTCGGTGCGGAGATTGCCGACACTGGAGCTTTCAGTCTCCAGCAATTCGCCGGCGGCCTGAACTTCGACAGTCTCCGCAGCCGTGCCTATCACCAAAGCCACATCGGCGGATACCCGCTGACCGACTTCCAGACGCACGTGCTCGACTTCGGTTTTGAATCCGGTCGCCTCAATCGCGACGCTGTAGTTGCCGGGATGCAGCGGCGGCGATACGAAGATTCCCTGCGAGTCCGTCTCAGTTTTGGTGGTAATTCCGGTGCTATCGTTTCGTACCGCAACGTGCGCCTTTTGAATAATGGCCCCGGAATTGTCGTGCACCACGCCAGTGATGACGCCGGTTTCAACAACCTGCGCGGTGAGCGTCGAAGCCAGCACGGTGGGAAGAACGGTCAGTAGGAAGGTGGAAAGATTTCGCTTCACAAATGGTCGTATCGAGAAAAATACAGCGGACATACTAGCCTCCAAAGATGCGGCCGTTTCGACCGCACGAAAAATGGCCCACGACATGTTGCCGTGGGCCATCGCAGTGCGCGCAAGGCGCAAACTGCCATTTAGATGGGTACGATGCACCTGCCCACGACGCAAGGCGCACCCTTTGTGGGGAATTGTGGGGTGCGACAACAACAGGTTGCGGCGATGGCATTCTGCGGTTTGGTGATCATGATGCGTTCTCTTTCATATGAATTGTGTGATGGATACGGCTCCGACTCGCGATGCGAATCGGAGATCGCGGTGAAGGATCAATTGTCGAGGAAGAGTCTCACACGCAACCGAACGTCGTCAGGCCTGTCCAAGCGCCTCTGCATACAGCTTTCACTGAGCGGTTGGCGTGGCATCTACGATGGATTGGACGAGAGAGCGTGCGGGGTCAACAACACGAGCGACTGAGAGTCGGCTCGGAAGCGGTCACAAAGAGCGCGGGGGTGTGCATTGACGCCTGCATTGATTCGTATTTGGCCACAATGTGGGCGATGTGTCAAGAGACCAAGACTGAGCGGATGCGATTTCATCGATAGAATCTTCGCTCATTTCTTGATGGCCGCAGTGCTTGACTTCGTCGGCGCACCGATGGTACGGTGATCTCAATCGATCCTTGCTATGAGCGACCGAATCCACAACGCGACCTGTTGTCCCCAGGCCAAAATGCCGTTGGAGACTCGCATTCTGTTCTAGCCTCGATCCTTCCTGAACGCGAAGCTCCAGCTCACGAGAACTACTGCGTGAGCTTTTTCATGCCCCAAGCCTGAAGGTTGAGCGTCGCAATGTTGAAACAAGCCAGCACGGAGACAAATCGCAATCCCGAGAGCTGCGCTTCCTGCTTGATGCACGATTTGACACTGCATCGTGCGGCTGGTTGTTGCCCGCGCACTTTATCCCAAGAAATTCTCAAATCGTGTTGTTGTTCCGCCCCTCGATAGGGACGGAGCGGCCTAAACGGCGAAGATGCTCAGCGCTAGCTCTGCACTCTCAAATACCTATCCGCACCTGCACTAAGACAGCGAATAGCGAACCCCTGGAAGCGGAATGTTCCGCGATCTCAATTGAAGAATGCGGGTGACTTCATCCTTGCGATGCGGCCACCCGGAGAACACAAACGTCGTTCAATCTCTAAACGATTCAGGAAGCGAGTTGCACTCCGATGAAGCCGGTTCACATCATGGCCAAGCCGCACGGACCAATCTGCAATCTCAATTGCACCTATTGCTATTACCTTGAGAAGGAAAACCTCTACGCTGGGAAGGGCCGGGAATATCGCATGGCAGACGATGTGCTCGAAGCCTACATCCGCCAATACATTCAGTCGCAGCCAGCGCAGAACGTCAGCTTTGCCTGGCAAGGTGGCGAGCCGACGCTGCTGGGAATTCCGTTCTTCGAGCGCGTCGTCGAGTTGCAGCAGAAGTATGCAAATGGGAAGACCGTCGACAATGCGTTTCAAACCAACGGCACGCTGCTTGACGATGCCTGGGGCGAATTTCTGGCGCGCCACAAGTTCCTGATTGGACTCTCGGTCGATGGTCCAGAAGACATCCACGATGCCTATCGGGTGGACAAGGGCGGCCAGCCTACCTTTGCCCGCGTGATGCGCGGCTTGGAAATTCTCAAGAAGCATGGCGTCGAGTTCAATACGCTGACTGTCATCAACCGCAAGAACTCCTATCGTCCGCTTGAGGTTTACCGGTTTCTCAAGGAGATTGGCAGCAAGTACCTGCAATTCATTCCAATTGTGGAGCAACTGGCCAAAGAACCGGATGCCAATGGCCTGGTCCTGTTGAAGCCGTTTTCGAGGCAGGAGTCCTCTGTCTCCGAATGGTCGGTGGAATCGCTCCAATTCGGTCGATTCCTGCAGCAGATCTTTGACGACTGGGTTATTCAGGATGTCGGGCGCATCTATGTTCAGGCGTTCGACGTTGCATTGGAGTCGTGGCATGGCGTGCCTCAGAGCCTTTGCGTATTCGCTCCTACCTGCGGCAGCGCGCTGGTGGTGGAACATAACGGCGACGTGTACTCCTGCGACCACTTCGTCTATCCCGACAATCGCCTTGGTAACCTGATGCAAAAATCATTGGACTCGTTGGTGAGCTCGCCGCAGCAGACACGATTCGGCAACAACAAATCGGCTGGGCTTCCCTCCGATTGCCAGACGTGCGACGTGCGCTTTGCCTGCAACGGCGAGTGCCCCAAGCATCGTTTCACGAAAACGGCTGCGGGTGAATACGGGCTGAACTATCTCTGCGCCGGGTACAAGCATTTCTTTCATCACATCGATCCGTATATGCGCTTCATGTCGGAAGAGCTGAAGCAGGATCGAGCGCCGGCGCGGGTGATGGAGTGGGCCAGAGCGAATGGTCCGCTCCGCGCAAGCGCTGCATCGAGGAGGAATGCCCATGCACCCGCTCTCGTGTAGCAGTCTCTGCTGTTGATCCGCGCCACAACTCCTTCGTGAACGCCCGCGGTTGCGCCGCTTCAGGCTTGAGTTACCGCCGACCGCCTTATTCACACTCGTCATCCCAACCATGTCATTCGAGGACTGCACTATGAAAGTCACGCAACAGATCGGACTGCTGCTCAGTGGGACCATGGCGTTCAGCGCATGGACTCCCGCATGGGCCAAAGAGAACGACGCCCAACCTGCAAAACCTACTGTCCCTGTCCATGAGGCTCCTCCGCAATCGTGGCCCGAGCCGCCCAAGGCTCCGGCGGGCGCGCCCAATGTCGTACTGATCCTTGTCGACGACGTGGGTTTTGGCGCTACCAGCGCATTCGGCGGCCCCGTCAACACACCCAACTTCGAGCGGCTGGCGAACGCAGGCCTGCGCTACAACAGCTTCCACATGAACGCGCTCTGCTCGCCCACGCGCGCAGCGCTGCTGACGGGCCGCAACAATCATCAGGTCGGCTTCGGCTCCATTGCCGAGTGGTCGGCGCCTTATCCGGGCTACAACACGCTGCTTCCCAAGAGTGCAGCCACCATAGCCGAAGTGCTCAAGGAGAACGGCTACAGCACGTCCGCTTATGGCAAATGGCACAACACACCGATGTGGCAAGTGAGTGCTGCCGGACCGTTCGACCGCTGGCCCACAGGCCTTGGCTTCGAGCACTTCTATGGCTTCAACCAGGCGGCGGATAACCAGTACTATACCCGCATCTATAGCGACATCACTCCGGTCGAGCCTTCCAAGTCGCCCAAAGATGGCTATCACTTCACTACCGATATCGCCGACAACGCCATCGGCTGGCTGCATCAACACGATGCCGTGGCGCACGACAAGCCGTTCTTCATCTACTTCGCGACTGGCGCCACGCATGAACCGCACCAGGTTCCCAAGCAGTGGGTCGACCACTACAGGGGCAGCTTCGACCGCGGCTGGGATGTTGTCCGCAAAGAAGCGTTCGAGAAGCAAAAGGCGCTAGGTGTGATTCCCGCCAACGCCGAACTGACACCCCGTCCCGATGGCCTGCCTGCGTGGGACTCGCTCACCTCCGAGCAGAAGAATCTGCTGGCGCATCAGGCTGAGGTCTATGCCGGCTACACCGAGCAGACGGACTACGAGGTTGGCCGCCTGCTGGATGCGATCCGCGAGGAAGGACAGGAGAACAACACCGTCATCTTCTGGATCTTCGGCGACAACGGCGCCAGTGCCGAGGGTGGCCTTGAAGGCCACGACGCACGTGATGTGGATGGCAAGAACAAGACCATCGAAGCGCGCTCCGACGTCGCGGAGTTGCTCGGCAGCGAGCTTTACATGAACCACTACGCGGCTTCGTGGGCCTGGGCGCTCAACTCGCCCTTCCAGGGCACCAAGCAGGATGCGGGCCACTTGGGCGGCACCACCGATCCGCTGGTCGTCTACTGGCCTGGCCATGTCAAGAGCGGCGTACGCGGCCAGTTCTCGCACGTCAATGACATTGCGCCCACCATCTACGACATCGCCGGCATCAAGCTGCCTGACGCCGTCGATGGAGTGAAGCAGATCCCACTTGAAGGCACGAGCCTCACCTACAGCTTTGATCGGCCCGATGCGCCCACCCGACACACGCTGCAATACTTCACCACCAGCGGCAATCGCGCCATCTACAAGGATGGCTGGTGGGCGGGCAACCGCTTCCACTCCACATGGGAGCCGAACTTCTATTCGGGAGCCACCGACAAGGACATCGACGTCCATCCGTGGGAACTCTATAACCTGAATGACGATTTTAGCCAGGCGCATAACCTCGCCGACAAGCATCCGGAGAAGCTGAAGGAACTGCTTAAGGTTTTCGATGAGGAGGCGACGCGCAATCATGCCTATCCGATTCTGCCGGGTCGTTCCTCACCGCTCGACGCGAAGCTAAAGGATAAGACGGTCTTCACCTACCGTGCCGGCGTTGAGCGTCTGCCGCTGCGTTATGCCCCCGGCTTCTACGGCCACTCTTACACCATCGACGCCGATGTCATCGTTCCCTCCGACGGAGCAGAGGGCGTGATTGTTGCCGAGGGGGGCGAACTGGGCGGACTCAGCCTCTACGTGAAGAACAATCGCGTCTACTACGAGGTGAACGTTGCCAACGATCACTCCGATCAGCTCATAGCCAGCCGGACCCTTCGTCCGGGCTTCCAGCACGTTGAGTTGAACGTGACGCCCGATCCTGAGGCGCTTGCAAAGCCGCCCGTGGCCGGCCCGCCATCCTTCACAACGCGTGGTCCAGTATCCGGGGTAGTGAAGTTGTCGATCAACGGCGCACCCGCCGGTGAGTCGCGTTTCTCCAGTGTCTACGCCTCCGGCGAAACACTTGACGTCGGCAGCGATCTTGGTTCGCCGGTAAGCCTCGAGTACAAGTCTCCTTATCGCTTCACGGGCAAGATCGACACCGTAACGATCGAACTGAAGTAGCAACCCTTTACCCAAGTCATCTCGGAATGACTTAAACGAACAGGAGATGTATGAACGAGAAAAGCGTACTAAAGGCATTAGCATCGACGTTGATACTTGCGACGAGCACCAGACTCTCACTGCATGCTCAAACGGCACAGCCGTATCAGGGAGTTGTCGGCAGAACGCTCGCCGAGTCAAAAGAATGGTGGCCAGAGCCTGTGAAAGCGCCTGCCGGCGCACCGAACGTGGTTTGGATTCTCATAGACGATGTGGGCTATGGTGCTGCAGGAACATTCGGCGGGGCGATCCAGACTCCCACCTTCGACAGCCTGGCAAACAATGGTCTGCGTTATACCAACTTCCACACATGCGCCATCTGCGCTCCGACCCGCTCTGCGCTTTTGACCGGGCGCAACAGCGCATCGGTCCATGAATCGGGCTTTTCGCACATTACGGCATCGGCCGGCTTCCCAGGCTGGGATGGCCGCGTGCCTGCCACGGCCGGCACCATCGCTGAGATCCTGCGCGACAACGGCTATAACACCTTTGCAGTTGGCAAGTACGGCATAACGCCGGACGAAGAGGCGACCGACGCTGGTCCCTTCGATCACTGGCCAACCGGCAAGGGCTTCGATCACTTCTTTGGCTTCCTGGGCTCGGCAACCGATCAGTACAAGCCGGACCTGGTGGATGATCAAGCGCACGCAACTCCGGATGGCCGCCACCTGAGCGACCAGATCACCGACAAGGCGATCTTCTATATCGACCGCCAGAAGAAGGCCGCGCCGGATAAGCCGTTCTTCCTGTATTATGCGCCTGCCGCCACGCACGCTCCGCACATGGTCGACAAATACTGGAGCGATCAATACAAGGGCAAGTTCGACAAGGGCTGGGATGTCTTTCGCGAAGAGGTTTTCGAACGGCAGAAGAAGCTCGGCGTGATCCCCGCCAATGCGATCCTTCCCGAGCGCAATCCGAACGTAAAGGCATGGAATCAGCTCACGCCGGACCAGCAGAAGCTCTATGCGCGCTTCATGGAAGTGTATGCGGGCTATCTGACCTACACGGACTTTGAGGTCGGCCGCCTGGTCAATCACCTGAAGGAGATCGGCCAGCTCGACAATACGCTGATTTTCCTCTCCATCGGCGATAACGGCGCCAGCAAGGAAGGATCGGAAGAAGGCAGTATTGATCGTTCCATTCAGCGCAAGCCTATCACCGAGGAGGAGAATGTCGCCTATAACCTGGCCAAGATCGATAAGATCGGCACGCCTGATGCCAGGAGTGGCAACTATCCGCTGGGCTGGGCGCAGGCCGCAAACACGCCGTTCCGCTATTGGAAATCGGACGCCAACAGCGAAGGCGGAACGCACAATCCTCTCATTGCCTATTGGCCAAAGGGCATCAAGGACAAGGGCGGCATCCGCACCCAGTATAGCCATGTGATTGACCTTCTTCCGACGACGCTCGATCTGGTTGGTATCAAGGCTCCTGAGGAGATTCGCGGCATCAAGCAGCAGCCGATTGAAGGAACGTCACTGGCCTACTCGATCGACGACGCCACGGCGCCCACCCGCCACACGGTGCAGTACTACTACATCTTTGGCTCGCGATCGATATACGACAACGGATGGAAGGCCGAACTGGCGTATCCCAACGACGTCCTCACCAAACACGTACTCAGCAATCCGCCGCTGGACGAAAACGCGTGGGAACTCTACAACCTGAACGACGATCCGACGGAGCGCATCGATCTGGCCAAGAAGAATCCGGAGAAGCTGGCGCAGTTGAGGGCCGAATACGACGAGCAGGCCAAGGCGCATCATCTCGCCCCCTACCTCACCTTCGACGATTTTGCGAGCGGACGCGTGCACCACACGTATCTGCCCCAATTCATTCTCGACCGGCAAAAAGAAGCGGCAGCAGCAGCGGCGCAGAACAGCAACAGCAAGTAGCGTTCTCAGCTCATTTCGATTGCAGCCGGTCCGCGTCCAGCCACGGACCTGCTGCCGAGTCCGTCAGGCGTGGGGCCGCCTAGGCATTTGTGAACCATTGAAACCAACAGGAGATTTATGAACGAGAAGAGTGTAATGAAGGCGTTGACATCGACGCTGATATTTGCGGTGAGTGCGAGATTCTCACTGCATGCTCAAGAGTCGCAGCCGTATCAGGGAGTTGTTGGCAGAACCCTTGCCGAGTCAAAAGAGTGGTGGCCAGAGCCCGTGAAAGCACCTGCCGGCGCACCGAATGTCGTGTGGATACTGATCGACGATGTGGGATATGGCGCCGCCGGCACCTTCGGCGGACTGATCCAGACTCCCACCTTCGACACTCTGGCCAACAATGGTTTGCGCTATACGAACTTCCATACAACCGCGATCTGCGCCCCTACCCGCTCGGCACTGTTAACGGGCCGCAACAGCGCATCCGTGCACGTTTCTGGATTCTCACACACAATTATGTCTGCTGGTTTCCCTGGCTGGGACGGCCGATTGCCAGCCACGGCCGGTACGATCGCCGAGATCCTGCGTGACAACGGTTACAACACCTTTGCGGTGGGCAAGTACGGTGTGACTCCGGATGAAGAGGCCACCGACGCCGGCCCCTTCGATCATTGGCCAACCGGAAAAGGATTTGATCACTTCTTCGGATTCCTTGGTTCGCAAACCGACCAATACAAGCCCGACCTGGTGGAGGATCAGGCGCACGTCCATCCTGATGGCCGGCACCTGAGTGACCAGATTACGGACAAGGCGATCTTCTACATCGACCGCCAGAAGAAGGCCGCGCGGGATAAGCCGTTCTTCCTTTACTACGCGCCGGGCGCCACTCATGCTCCGCACCAGGTCGACAGGTACTGGAGCGATCAGTATAAGGGTAAGTTCGACAGGGGCTGGGATGTTTATCACGAGGA
>Ga0302319_10000803_pt1 | contig 70330 bp, 61 predicted proteins | sample Bog_T0_2_FD_203319 | JGI IMG/M metagenome (GOLD analysis project Ga0302319, IMG submission 203319) | Peat permafrost microbial communities from Stordalen Mire near Abisko, Sweden - Bog_T0_2 | ecosystem: Environmental > Terrestrial > Soil > Wetlands > Peat | place: Sweden: Abisko, Stordalen Mire...
GGAGAAGCCCGGAGCCCTGAATGCCGCGGAGCTGCGGGAGGTGCAGGCGGGGGCGCTGCCCGGCACGCTCATGCGCATCAGCTACAATCACCGCTTCCACCCTGCGCTTCAGAAGGCCCGGACCCTAGTGGACGAGGGTGCCCTGGGGCCGCTATTGTTTGTGCGCGGGCGGTACGGCCACGGCGGCCGCCCCGGCTACGACCGGGAGTGGCGGTCCAACCCAAAACTGTCCGGCGGCGGGGAGCTCATCGACCAGGGCGTGCACCTGATCGACCTCGCCGGCTGGTTCCTGGGGGAATTCACATCCGTGGACGGCCATGTCGCGACGTACTTCTGGGACATGCCGGTGGACGACAATGCGTTCCTGAGCCTGAGGACCGCCGTCGGCCAGACCGCATGGCTTCACGCGAGCTGCACGGAGTGGAAAAACCTGTTCTCCCTCGAGATCTACGGTCGGGATGGGAAGATCGCCATCGACGGGCTCGGCGGCAGCTACGGCACGGAGAGGATCGCCCTGTACCGGATGCTGCCGGGGATGGGCCCCCCGGAGACGACGACCTGGGAATTTCCGCGCGGCGATGACTCGTGGGCCCGCGAGATGGAGGCCTTTGTCGAGGATATCCGATCGGGCCGCGAGCCGTCCCCGGGACTGCGGGAGGGTCTCCGCGTGCTGGAAATCGTCGAGAGGGTCTACCTGGCCGGGGGACGCCAATGACCGATCTGTGCATCCTCACCGGGGGCGGGGGCGGCATCGGCGGGGCCGTGGCTGTCCGGCTCGCGGAACTGGGCGTCCGGATGATCCTGGTCGGGCGCCGGGCCTCCAATGAGGCCACCCTTGCGGCAATGGGGGCCCGCGCGGCATGCGCCGAGCTCTTTGAGATGGACTTGGAGGACCCCGCGGACGGCTTCGCCCGTCTGGTGGAGAGGATCTCCCAGATCGGCGCCGCCCGCCCGGGCATGGTCCTGGCCGCGTCGCGCCTGGACGACCTCACCGCCTCCGGCCCCCTCGAACGGCTTCGCGACCACGGTCGGGTCTACCGGACCAATGTGGTCGGCAACCTCGCCGTCCTGGAAGCCGCGCTCCCGGCCATGCTCGCGGCCCGGTTTGGAAGGATCGTCCTTTTCGCCGGGGGCGGCGCCGCCTACGCGTTTCCGCTGTTTCCGGCCTATGGGTTGAGCAAGGTGAGCACCGTGCGCATGGTCGAGAACCTGGCCGAGACCCACCCGCCCTCGACCGGCCTTTCGTTCGTCTGCCTCGCCCCCGGGGCGGTGGACACGCCGATGCTGGCCCAGGTGCTTGCCGCGGGCGGCAAAGTGCGGACCAGGACGTCGGCGGCCGAGGCCGTGGGATTCATCGAGGCATACCTCGCCTCGGAGTCGACGGCCCTCAGCGGAAGGTACGTCCATGTCCGGGACGCGTGGCGTCCCTACCTTTCGGGGGGCAAGGCACCGGAGCCGGGCCGGTTCCTCCTTCGCAGGACCGAATAGGCTTCAGCTGGCGGTTGACCCCGGAAGCGGGTGGCGCTTGAAGACGTGCTTCTTGAAGAGGAAGAACCCGAGCACGGTGCCCGGGGGCAGCGCCGCGGCCTTCGCAAGGTAGACGCCCGCCCCGGGCCACGCGGCAAGCACGCCCCGGAAGACGATCAGCTGCATCACATAGTTCAGGGCCACGACGAGGAGATACTCGGCGATCTGCCTGAGGAAGTCCGTGCGCGCGCAGCGGAACGTCCAGTACTTGTTGAGCAGAAAGTGGGTGACGACTCCCGCCGCAAACGCCGCCGAAAAAGCCGCCGTGGGGGCCAGCATGACATGCAGCAGGCTGAGCGCGGCAAAGTCCACCGCGGCGGCAATCCCGCCGACCGCCAGGAAGCGGCCAAGCCTCAAGATGGATTCCCGCTTCGGCACCGCGCCAGCAAAGCAAGGCCGGCTGCGCCCGCAAAGCGCAAAAGCGCGCAGTCCGAAAATATTTGAGTCGCGGCGGGGAATGCGCCGGACTGAGGGTTCATCCGCGATGATCATCACCCGATCCCCCCTTCGGATCTCCCTCGGCGGCGGAGGCACCGACCTGCCCTCCTACTATCGGGAACACGGCGGCTTTCTCGTGGCCGCTGCGATCGACAAGTACGTATACATCGCCGTCAACGCCACCTTTGCCCCGCGGATCCTGCTCAAGTATTCCAAGCTCGAGGAGGTCCAGTCCGTGGCGGACATCGAGCACCCCATCATCCGGGAGTCCATGCTGAGCGTGGGGATTTCCGACCCGCGGATCGAGATCGCCTCGATGGCCGACATCCCGGCCGGCACGGGCCTTGGATCGTCGGGAAGCTTCACGACCTCCCTGCTCCGCGCGCTCCACGCCCACAGGAACACCCCGATCTCCCCGTCCGCTCTCGCGGAGCAGGCCTGCGAGATCGAGATCGGCCGCCTCCACGAGCCGATCGGAAAACAGGACCAGTACATCGCCGCCGTCGGCGGGATCACGGCTTTCACCTTTCATCCGGACGGGCGCGTCGAGTACCGGCCGTGCCGGATCTCCGAGGAGACGCTCTTCAACCTCGAGGACAACCTGCTCCTCTTCTTCACCGGCTACTCGAGGAGCGCCTCGTCGATCCTCCAGGACCAGGACAAGCGCTCGAAGCAGAACGACCAGGCGATGATCGAGAACCTGCACGAGACCAAGGCGCTCGGCTTCAGGAGCCTGGAGGCCCTGGAGACCGGCAACCTCGAGGAGTTCGCCCGGCTCATGGACGTGCACTGGCAGCGCAAGAAGGCCAGGACCACGGGCATCAGCAATCCCCAGATCAACGCGTGGTACGACCATGCGATGGCCAACGGGGCTCTCGGCGGCAAGCTGATCGGTGCCGGCGGCGGCGGGTTCCTGATGTTTTACGCCGCCAACAACAAGGTGCTGCGGCACGCCATGCGTTCGGCGGGTCTCCAGGAGGTGCGATTCCGCTTCGACTTTGAGGGCACCAAGGTCGTCGCCGAGAACTGACCGGGGCGCCGAGAACCTCGATGGCCGCCTTCCCGCCGGTCCCGTCCGTTGATCTGCCGGTCGCCCTTCTCGCGGGCGGCCGGGCGACCCGTCTCGGGGAGATCGCGCGGGAGATCCCGAAGCTCCTGGTGGAGGTCGCCGGGGAGCCGTTCTTTTCCCACCAGCTTCGCCTCCTCCGCGCGTCGGGCCTCCGGCGGATCATTCTCTGTGTGGGCCACCTCGGGGCCCGGATCGAGGAAAAGTATGGCGACGGCGACGGTTGGGGCATGCGGATCGAGTATTCCTACGACGGCCCCAATCTACTGGGCACCGGAGGCGCCCTGGTCCGCGCACTGCCGCGCCTGGGTGGGGCGTTCTATGTGCTCTACGGCGACAGCTACCTGCCGATCGACTACCGGGCGGTCGGCGACCACTTCCTGAAGTCGGGAAAACTGGGGCTGATGACCGTGTTCGAGAATGCGGGCCGCTTCGACGCGAGCAACGTCTGCTTCGAGGGCGGCCGGATCCGCGCCTATGACAAGCGAAACCCGGCTCCCGAAATGCGCCACATCGACTACGGGCTGGGCGTTTTTCGTTCCGCAGCCTTCGATGGCTTTCCCAGGGACACGGCCTTCGACCTGGCCGACGTCCAGAAGGCCCTTGTCGCACGGGGCGAGCTCGCGGGCCACGAGCTCTTCCAGCGCTTCTACGAGATCGGGTCGCCGGGCGGACTCGCCGAGCTCGACCGGTTGCTGCGGGCCGCGCCGAGAACGGCCGCCACCGCCCCGCCGAACGACCCGACGACGAAGTCCGGGGCCGAGTGAAGCTTCTCGGAGTACCCGCGGTCGATGAACACCGTGCGGACACCCGCGGCAGCGCCGCAGTCGACGTCCCTCCAGCGATCCCCGATCATCCAGGATTGCCGAAGGTCCAGGCCAAGCGCACCCGCCGCGTCGAGAAGCATGCCCGGCTCCGGCTTCCTTCGCCGGGACGGCTGCCCCCCGCCTGGATCGTAGCAGACCTCGATCCGGGCGATCTCCGGAACGAGCAAAAGCAGCTTCCTGTGGATCTCCTCCACCGCGGCCTGCGTCTGGAGGCCGCGGCCGACATCGGGTTGGTTCGTCGCGACCACGAGAACATATCCCGCCGCTTGGAGGGCCCTGCACCCGTCCCGAACGTCATCGAAAAGGGTGAATTCGGCCGCGGTTTGCGGCGAAAAGGGCTGCCCTTCGCGGACCACCGCGACGTTCAGCGTGCCGTCGCGGTCCAGGAACACGGCCTTCGCCGGGGCGGTCGGGTTCATTCCGCGTCGGTCAGGCCCGCGCCGGCGCGGACATGCTTTCCCACTTGGTCTGGGCGGCCTTGAGGGACGGATGCGAAACGAAGAGGTGCCACAGGACGGCCTGAAACGCCTCGCTGTGGGGCGTGACGGATCCCGGGTTGACCGTCGGGACCAGCACGAAGGCATCGGCTACCCGGGCGGTGTGCCCGCCGTCCTTGCCCACGATGCCCACGATGCGGGCCCCGACCTCCTTGGCGAGCTGGAGCGCCGCGACCAGGTTCGGGGAGACGTTCTTTTCCAGGTTGCCGCCGCCCACCGAGAGGATGAACAGGCAGTCCTTCGCGCATAACCGGCTCCCGCGCAGCCACTCGGCAAAGACGCTTGCCCATCCCTCGTCGTTGGTCCGGGCCGTCAGCTCCGAGACATTGTCCGTGGGGGCATACGCCTCGATTCCGGCGATCTTGCGGAAGTCGTTCACCGCGTGGGACGCGTTGGCCGCGCTGCCGCCGACGCCAAGGATGAACAGGCGCCCCCCCCGGTCGCGCACGGCCCGGAACTCGGCAACGCAGCGCTCGCAGTCGGCCGGGTCGATCTTCGCGACGATTTCGGAGGTTTCCCGGAGGTGCTGGATGGAATAGGACATCGGTGGGTTGGGGACAGGCATTGGAGACTGCGGACCGGGGGCAGGGTCAAGACCAGAAAATGTAACAAAAAGAAGAATTTGCCCCATCAGGAAACCCGCCTACCGTGCCCGAACGCATGAAATCCCTCAACGATCTCAAGATCCAGCTCTACGCCGACGGCGCCGACAAGGCGGGAATCCTCGATCTCTACGCCAAGCCTTACATCAAGGGCCTCACCACAAACCCGAGCCTCATGAAGAAGGCGGGGATCCACGATTACGAGGCCTTTGCGAAGGACATTCTCCAGACGGTCACATCGAAGCCCATCTCGCTGGAGGTGTTCACCGACGAGTTTCCGGAGATGAAGCGACAGGCGCTCAAGATCACAGCCTGGGGCGGGAATGTCTACACGAAGATCCCCATCACAAACGCCCGCGGGGAATCCTCCCTGCCCCTGATCCGGGAGCTGGCACAGCTCGGGGTGAAACTCAACGTCACCGCCCTGTTCACGCTCGACCAGGTGCGCGGGGTGGCCGCGGCGCTCAACCCGGAGGTCCCGTCCGTGGTCTCCGTCTTCGCCGGAAGGATTGCCGACACCGGCGTCGATCCGGAGCCGATCATGCGGGCCTGCCTTCCCCTTCTCAAGGGCCAGCCCAAGGCGGAGCTCCTTTGGGCGAGCACGCGCGAGGTGCTCAACATCTTCCAGGCGGAAGCCTGTGGAACCGCGATCATCACGGTGCCCCACGACATCCTCGCCAAGGCCGCCAAGCTCCTCGGCACGGCCCTGGATGCGATGTCGCTCGACACGGTCCAGACGTTCTCCAAGGACGCGATCGCCGCCGGGTTCAAGATCTAGCAGGGTGAAGTTTTGGATCGACGAACCCGCGGCAACCCCGGTTGTCCGTCCCTCGGCCTGGATTCGCGGGTGGTGTTTTGACGAACTGGGTCTGCCAATTGAGGGCGTGCGCGCCCGCGTGGGGCGACGGAGAATCCACCCTGGATCCCATGGTCTGCACCGACCGGATGTGAGGAAGGCCTTCCAGGGCCCGCCGGCCAGCGATTGGTCGGGATTCAGCATACCCGTGAAACTGTCGCCCGGCCTCAATTCCGTCCGCCTGGAGGCCAGGGTTGGCGGGCGGTGGGCCGGATTCCATACGATCCCCCTCAGGGTTCCATGGTCCGCCTGGGGAGCCCAAGCCTTCCGCAGTGCCCGGTTCTGGCCCGGCATTGTCCTTGGACGGCCCAACGCCCTGGGTCGTCTTCCGGAATGGGAGCAGGAATTCATTCTTGGCCGGATCGAACAGGGCGCCGGGCACTCGTTGAAAACCGGGGCGCACCACGCGCCGAGGGAAGTCGAAGCGGAGCACTTTCCCAGGAGCCGCACGGATGCGGGAAGGCTTCCCAAGCTGACCGTGGTCACTCCGTCCTTCAACCAGGCCAGATATCTCGATGCCACCATCCGCAGCGTCCTTGGGCAGGAAGGCGTTCGTCTCGATTACATTGTCCGGGACGGCGGGTCCTCCGATGGGTCCGGGCAGATTGTGAAGCGGCACGCGCCCCGGCTGAAGGCCTGGGCCACGGAGCCCGATGGGGGGCAGGCCGATGCGGTGCGCCGCGGCTTTGCGGCGGCCGAATGCGGGCCCGACGACGTCATGGCCTACGTGAACTCGGACGATGTCCTCATGCCGGGGGCGGCACGCTTTGTGGCTGAGTACCTCGCCCGCCACCCCCGGGTGGACGTGGTGTTCGGCCATCGCGTGCTTGTCGACGACCACGGTCGAGAGGTCGGGCGCTGGCTGACACCGCGGAGATCCTTCCTCGACCTGCGCATCCACGACTTCATCCCCCAGGAGACGCTTTTCTGGCGCAGGCGCATCTGGGATAGGGTCGGGGGCATCGACGCCGGGTTCCAGTACAGCGCGGACTGGGATCTGCTCCTGCGCTTTGCAGCGGCGGGTGCGCGGTTCCACCGGCTGCCCTGGTTCCTCGGCCAATTCAGGATTCATCCCGCCCAGAAGACGGCGACGCAGGCCGCGGAGACCGGCGTCCGGGAGGAGACGATTCTTCGGCAGCGGAGCCTGGGCCGCCAGCCGACACGGGACGAGATCGATGCCGACAGGAAGCGGGCGCAGGTGGAGAGCGCCTTCCTCGCCTCCCTCTGGCGCCGCGGCTGGCGCGTGTGACACTTCCCGCCACCCCATCCGGAGGATTCACCGGCGGAGCGCGAGGGATGCGAACTTGTCGGCGAGAAGGCCGGCTTCGCGCGAGATCGAGAACCCCTTCGCGCGCTCGAGGCCTGCCCTGGCAAGGCGCTTTCGCAGACCCGCCTCCGAGGTGATCCGGCTCATCGCGGCGGCGATGTCGGCCGTCCGACGGGGATCGAAGTACAGGGCGGCATCCCCCGCCACCTCGGGAACACTGGCAAGGTTGCCGCAGGTCACGGGCACACCCAGGGCCATGGCCTCGAGTACCGGGATCCCAAAGCCCTCGTACAGCGAAGGGAACACCAGCGCTCCCGCATTCCTGAAAACCCCTGCAAACTCCTCCCTTCCGAGGTGCCCCATCACCCGGCAGGAGCCTGAAATCCCCAGCGTCTCCAGCCTGGGCAGCCAGGCACCCGCCCGGGCAAAATGGCCGGTGAGCACAAGATCCCATGCCCCGTCTCCCTCCTTCCTCCGATAATCGGAGTAGGCCGCCAGCAGCCGATCATGGTTCTTGTGGGGCCAGTCGTTGGCCGGATACAAAAAATACGACCGCATCGGCGCCGCCGTCCTGGCCCTGCCGGAGGCACCCAGAATGTCATCCTGGATCGAGTTAAGCACGACGAAGAGCTTGGCGGACGGGGCCCCGAAGTGGGACTGCAGCTGCCTTCTCACGAATTCCGAATTGCACTGAACCGCCGCGGCACGCTGCACCATGCGCTGGAACCACTCCTCCCTTCGCACCACCTCGTCGCCTGGGAGAAGGCCGGGCCAATCCCTGTGCAGGGTGTCGGCAGCGAGGCTCACCAGGGGGATTTCGGGCCGATGGAACCCGGAGAGCCCCCAGGGCGAGTAAAGGAGATCCGCCGGCCATGCGCCGGTCCAATGGGCCTCGGCGTCGGCCGCCCATGCAAGGCCAGCCCTCGCTCCCCGGGCCTGCGGCAGTCCGACGCACACCTGCCAGTCTGCGTCCCGGCGGAAGGCCTCAACCTCGGGCACCAGTGGCGGCCGGGTAAAATAAACAAAGGCGAATTCGTCCGCCCTCTCCCGGGCAATCCATTGGAGCAGATGGAAGACAAATGGCTTCAGCCCCCCGGACACACCGCCTTCTCCAAAAGCGGTCAGGTCCACGGCTACCCGGGCCCGGTCCTGGGAAGGGTTCGGATCCTTGCGGGATTCAGAGGTCATGGCGAACGGGTTCCAAATCCGTAGCATCCATTGGGACAACACCCTATGTCAACAGGCTGCCACTTCTTGCTCCCCTTGTCGCCCGACATAGGTCACGCTCCGGTCGCTGCTCCATGACTCCGATCTGCCTGATTTTTCATGAACTTCCGCCCCCGGACGACGAGGCAGCCCCGTCCAGCGCAAGAAAGGGATGGATGCTCGCCAGGGAACTGGCCCGGGCCGGGCTGTCGGTCGTCATCCTCCACACGGACGAATCGGCAGGGGGGCGGCGCACCGCCCTGATCCGCGCCGCCCGGCAGGCCGGCGCCGCGTACCTGGACCTCGACACCCTCGTGCCGGGCGCCGGGATCGAGGTATTCCCGGCCGTGAAGTCCCACCGTGTTGGATTGCGGCTTCTCAAGGCGCTCCAGGCGCTCCAGCCGAGGACCGCTGTGTTTTTCGACAACGCGGCGGTTGCGGCGGCAGTGGTTGCCTCGCGTACCTGTGGCCAGACCCTCGTCCCCTCGAGGATCGTCATCGCCCTCGATCAACCCTTCGAGTTCCGGTTGCAGCGCGAAGGTCTCTTCCCACCCGGGGGACGCGATGCACTCGCGGAGGACTTTCTCGAGAGGAAGGCCGTCGCCGGGGCCGATGCGGTGGTCCTCGGCAGCGACGGCCTTGAACCCTGGCTGCGGCTTGGAAAGTGGACCCTTCCGGGGGTCACGGTCGCCCAGCCGGAACAGCCGGGCGGGCAGCCCGACCTGAAGTTTTGGCTGGATCTGCTGGACCCGCGCCCAAGACCTCCGGCTGCGACCCCGCTCCCGAGCGTGAGCGTATGCGTTGCCTACTTTGAAAAGGCGGACTTCCTGGCGGAGGCCCTGGCCTCGCTCGCCGCACAGAGCGTGGCTCCGCACGAGGTGATCGTGGTGGACGACGGCTCAACCAGCGCGGAGGCCGCACGGGCGATCTCCGCCGCAAGGGCCCGCTACGAGCCCGCCGGGTGGAAATTTCTCCGCAAGGAGAACCAGGGTCCCGCCGCGGCGAGGAACGTGGCAACGCGAACCGCCTCGGGGGACGCCGTTCTCTTCTGCGATGCCGACAACCGCTTCCACCCGGAAATGCTCGCGGAGCTGGCATTGGCGTTCGCCGCGAGCGGCGCGGACTGCGTCACCTGCGGATTCCGCGCCTTCCGCGACCCCACTGCGGACAGGCCGGATGACCCCGGGTACCTCTTCATGCCCCTGGGAGGGTGCATGGAGCTCGCCGCCCTGGAGAATGTCCTCGGCGACACAAATTTCATCGTGAAGCGCGAGGTTTTCCTGCGTCGCGGGGGATTCAGGGAGTCCAACCGGACCGGGAGCGAGGACTGGGAATTCCTGTTTGAGCTGGCGCAGGACGGTGGTCGCATCGAGGTGCTCCCGAAGGTCCTTTTCGAGTACCGGATCCTGCCCGGCGGTTATGCCCGCAAGCACACTGAGTTGGTCGCAGCCGAGGTTTCGCTGGCCCCGTTCCTCGGGACGGCCTCACCCCTCTGGCGGCGGCTTTGGACTTTCCTCGCGGGTTCCGTGCGCGACGCCCGGCTGGCCCGCATCGAAGCGGTCGTGGCAGCCCTCAAGTCCACGAATGAGTTCCAGCGCGCGCGGCTCGCCGACAGCGAGGAGAACCTGCGCCTCACGCGCCAGCATGCGGACAACCTGGAGCAGCTTCGCGGGGTCCTGGAGAAGCGCGTGCGCGAGCTTGAGGCGCACTGCGACCATCTCACGGACACCGTCCATTTCAGGGACGAGTCCATCCGGGCACACCAGGCGGTGATCCGTGTCCGGGAGGACAAGATTGCGGCGGTCACCGGGAGCTTTTCGTGGCGCGCCACGGCGCCGCTCCGCTACCTGCGCCGCAGGTTTCTCGATCCCAGGAAGGCGGGAGCCGCCGCCTCGCCGGCCCCCGTCCCGGCGCCCTTGGGGTCCGAGGCGCCGGCGCCTGCGCGTCAGCCCGCGCCGAAGTTCGCCTACAGCGTCGATTTTCCGCAGCGTTGGAACCTCGATCCCAAGACGTTGACGCTCGTCGGCTGGTGCTACCGGACCGACGGCCCGCCGCTCTCCGGAATCCGCGCGGTTCTTCCGGACCGCATCGTGGCCGGCACCTACGGGCTCAAGCGCAATGACGTGCTTGCGACGGCCCCCGACAAGCCGCAGACGGAATATTGCGGGTGGAAGCTCGACCTCGACCTGGTGCCGGCCGACAAGCTCCTGGACCTCGAGGTCGCCGACGACTCCGGGCAGTGGCACCGTTTTTTCCACACCGGGTTGTGGATCGGCGAGGGATTTGGCCCGCCTGACCTCACCGAGTACGACGCGTGGGTGAAGGTGTACGACAGCCCCGACCGCCAGGCGCTGGAACTCCAGGCGGAGCAGGCCGCCGCGCTGATCCGGCAGCCGCTGATTTCCATCGTGATGCCGGTCTATGAACCGAAGGAGGAATGGCTCGCGAGGGCGGTGGACTCCGTGCGCAGGCAAACCTACGTCCATTGGGAGCTCTGCATCGCCGACGACGCCTCGCCCTCGCCGGCCGTCCGTCCCCTGCTCGAGCGCCTGGCCCGCAAGGATCCCCGGATCCGGGTCGTTTTCCGGGAGCGGAACGGCCACATCTCCGCGGCCTCCAATTCGGCGCTGGCGCTGGCGTCCGGGGACTATGTTGGATTCCTCGATCACGACGACGAACTGGCGCCCAACGCGCTGTACGAGGTAGCCGCGCTTGTGAACGCCCATCCCGACACCGACTGGATCTATAGCGACGAGGACAAGATCGACGAGAAGGGCCGCCGGCACGACGCCTACTTCAAGCCGGACTTCCTGCCCGACCTCTTCCTGTCCCAGTTTTACCCGTCGCACCTGAGCGTCTATCGCACTGCCCTGGTGAGGGCTGCGGGGGGACTCCGCGAGGGGTTCGAGGGAAGCCAGGACTGGGACCTCGCGCTGCGGGTGTTTGAGGCGACCGATCCGTCGCGGATCCGGCACATCCCCAGGGTCCTTTACCACTGGAGGGCGATCGCCGGGTCGACCGCGCTTCTTGCCAGCGAGAAGGCCTATCCCGCGGAGTCCGCGCGCAAGGCCCTGACCGGCCACTTCGAGCGCCTGGAGGAGAGAGTGGAGCTTCACCCCGCGGGAGGCATCCACTGGCGGGTCCGGTATCCCCTGCCGTCCCCGCCTCCCCTGGTCTCGCTCGTGATCCCGACCCGCAACGGGCTCGACATCCTGAAACCCTGCGTGGAGAGCATCCTCGCAAAGACCGACTACCCCGCCATCGAGCTGCTGATCGTCGACAACGGTTCCGACGACCCGGACGTGCTCGACTACCTGCGCTCCCTGGCGAACGGCACGCATCCCCTTGTCGCCGCCGGGATCGGGCGCACGGCGAGGGTCCTGGAGTTCGCCAGGCCGTTCAATTACTCGGCAATGAACAATTTTGCGGTGCGGCAGGCGCGGGGCGACGTCCTGGGGCTGCTCAACAACGACCTGGAGGTGATCTCGCCCGGCTGGCTCGAGGAAATGACCGCCCAGGCCCTTCGCCCGGAGATCGGCTGCGTGGGGGCCATGCTCTATTATCCGAACGACACCATCCAGCACGCCGGATGCGTCCTCGGAATCGGCGGGGTGGCCGGCCACATCTTCAAGAGCCAGCCACGCGGAAGCGAGGGCCGCTTCAACCGTGCGCGGCTCGCCCAAAACTACAGCGTCCTCACGGGCGCCTGCCTGGTCGTGCGCCGGGAGGTGTACGAGCGGGCGGGCGGCTTCGACGAGGCCGAGCTGGCGGTTGCCTTCAACGACATCGACTTCTGCCTGAAAGTCCGCGCTGCGGGCTACAGGAACCTCTGGACCCCCTTTGCCGAGCTGTACCACCACGAGAGCGCGAGCAGGGGCGCGGACAACACCGACGAGAAGGCCAGGCGCTTCCGCCGGGAGGCCGAGACCATGATGAGGCGCTGGGGTTCCTGCCTCCAGAACGACCCGGCCTACAACCCGAACCTCAGCCTGGACAGGGAGGACTTCTCGATCGCGGCCCTGCCCCGTCCACTCCGGCCGCTGGCACCGTGATTCCCGGCCGCACAAGGCAGCTTGCCGTCAGCGCCGGCCTTCTGGCCTGCATCGTGGCCTTCGTCCTCGGGGCGCGCTGGGCCGTCGTCAGCCGGTTCGGGTCCGACCTGCCGATCTGGGACCAGTGGGATGCCGAGGGCCTGAACGCGCTCGTTCCCTGGAAGGCGCACCGGCTCACCCTGGCAATTCTGGCCAACCCCCACAACGAACACCGGGTCATCCTCACCAAGCTCCTGAACCTCGGCCTGACCGCGGCCAACGGCCAATGGGACCAGCGCGTCGAGTGCGTGGTCAACCCCCTTCTGCCAGCCCTGATCGCCGCGGGATTGTTCGTGCTGGGCCGCCGCGGCCTCGCCCGCCGCTGGGAGGCGCCCCTGGCGCTGCTTCTGATGGCGGGTTTCGGCCTTCCCATCTCCTGGCAGAACATCGTCAGCGGCTTTCACTCGCAGCAGTTCTTCCTGATCGGCCTCTCCTGCGCGGCGATCGCCCTTCTCCCCACGGCAGCCCCGTGGACCCGGCGCTGGTGGATCGGGTCTGCCTGTGCGTTGTTTGCCCTGGGGTCCATGGCATCGGGCCTCCTTGCGGCGGCGGTGGCCCTCGTGCTCGTGCTGGAGCGCCGCCGGTGCGGGGAGATCCTGTGGCGGTCCGCGGCGCCGACCCTCGCGCTCTGTGGCGGGCTGGTCCTTGCCGGATGGCTTTCGCGCACGCAGGTGGCCGGCCACGAGGCTCTCAAGGCACACTCCGCCTCCGACTTTGTCGTGACGGTGGTCCGCGCTCTCCAATGGCCGGCGACTGCCTCGCGCTGGCTTGGCGCGCTTCTCTGGCTGCCGTGGCTCCTGCTCGCTCGGGCCGTCCTGGCCAGGAAACGGGGCTCGGCGGAGACGCCGGGTCCCGCCCGGGACCTTGGGCTCGTCCTCGCCGGCTTGGGGGGATGGGTGATCCTCCAGCTGCTGGCCACGGGGTATGCCCGCGGGGCCGGTGGGCCCGAGCCGCAGTCGCGTTATCTTGACACCCTTGTCTTCGGGGGCGTCGTGAACGCCATGGCCATGGCGTGGATGTTGGACGGCCGAAAGGCGGGAACCCGGGGTCGGGCCGCGCTCGCCGGGCTCGGGGTCGCCTGGGCGGCCGTCTTCGGGATCGGGGTTGCGGCCCAGGTCAGGGAGTCCCTTGGGATCGACCTGCCGAACCTGCACAGGACCTTGTCCGAAAGCGAGGCGACCATGCGCAGCTACCTTGCGACCGGCGACAAGGACTACCTTCTTCACGACACCATACCCTACCCCGACCCGCAGGCGTTTCTCTTCAGGATCGGCAAGGCGTCGTTGCGGGAGAGCCTCCCGGCCAGCGTCCGGCCGCCTCTTGCACTTGTGCCTTCAGGAGCCTCGTCCGGCTTCGGAAGCATCCTGGTTCGCAGAGGCTGGAATGCTGCCGCCAATTTCCTCCGCGACGGTCCCGAGCCCGCATCCCCGGCCACGCCGGCGCTTGTGAACCGCACCGTCTGGGGCTCCTTCGGGGCCGCGGGGCCCGCGCACTGGGAGAGCACGCCCATCGCGCCGGGCGGCGCCGGCTGGCTCCAATTCCTGGTGGCCGGATCCGCCGGGAACGGCCACGCATCCCTGGTTCTCAGGAATGCGGGAACGGGCGCGGTCGTGGCGGAGGTCCTCCCGCGGAAGGTTCCGGGGAGCTCCTGGAGGACCGCGCTGGTCGCCGAGCCCCGGGAACCCTTTGTCCTCGTTGCCGAGGACGATGGCCCCCCGGACTGGATCGCCTTTGCCGGACCGGTCGAGATGGGCCCCCTCTCCTACTGGGCATGGCGCACGGCCAGGAACGGGCTTTGGATCGCGGGGGCGTCGGCGACGCTCGCCGCTCTGCTGGCGATGGTCGCAATCGCCGGTGCTTGTCAGGCACCGTCCCGCGGGACATCGTCGGGCACCCTATGAAAACCCTGCTCGTCACGGGATCGTCCGGACTGATCGGCTCCGAGGTCTGCGTTTATTTTTCGCGCGAGCTCGGTTACAAGGTCCACGGCGTCGACAACAACCAACGGGCGGTGTTCTTCGGGCCGGCGGGCGACACGCGCTGGAACCAGAGGCGCCTGGCTTCCGAGCTGCCGGATTTCCAGCACCACGAGCTCGACATCCGCGACCGCGCGGGCGTGCTCGCCCTCGTGAGGTCGCTCCGGCCCGACGCGATCGTCCACACGGCTGCCCAGCCGAGCCACGACCGGGCCGCGGCGATTCCGTTCGACGACTTTGACACCAACGCGGGCGGCACCCTGAACCTCCTCGAGGCGGCCCGCCAGTCGTGCCCGGAGTCCCCCTTCGCCCACATGAGCACCAACAAGGTGTACGGCGACGCCCCCAACCGGATCGCCCTGGCCGAACTGGAGACGCGGTGGGACTATGCCGATCCGGCCTTCGCGGAGGGCATCCCCGAGACCTTCACGATCGACCAGTCCAAGCACTCGCTGTTCGGAGCGTCGAAGGTGGCCGCGGACGTGATGGTGCAGGAGTACGGCCGGTATTTCGGCCTGCCGACCTGCTGCCTGCGGGGCGGCTGCCTCACCGGGCCCAATCACACGGGGGTCGAGCTCCACGGGTTCCTCAGCTTCCTGGTGAAGTGCAACCTGGAGGGCCGTGAGTACAAGGTATTTGGATACAAAGGAAAACAGGTCCGGGACAACATCCACTCGCTCGACGTGGCCCGTTTCATCGCGGCCTTCGCGCAGGCGCCGCGCGCGGGCGAGGTGTACAACCTGGGAGGCGGCAAGGCGAACAGCACCTCGATCCTGGAGGCATTCCGGACGGTGGAGAAGTTCTCGGGCAGGCCCCAGGTGCACACCTACGTGGACCAGAACCGCGCGGGTGACCACATCTGCTACTATTCCGATCTCCGGAAGATGCGCGCCCACTATCCTTCCTGGGACATCACCCAGTCGCTCGAGGAGACGATCCGCCAGATCGTCGAGGCCTCGAGGCGCAGGCTCAAAACGTAGCGATCGACTCCAGGCGGCGGCGGTAACGGGCGCCGATGGTGGCGGGGGAAAAACGTTCCTCGATCGTGGCCCGGGCCGCCTCCCCCAGCCGCGCGGCCAGGGCCGGATCCCCGGCCAGGCTGCGCATCCATGCCGCCGCCTCCCCGACATCCGGCTCCGCCCAGGTGGATCCCCTGGCGTACGGCCCGTACGACCGGTCGAGGACCACCGTGGCCGCCCGGACGGGGCAGCCGTTCCGCACGGAGACGAATTCGGCGGGCGCGGACCAGTCCGTGGAAATGACGGGCTTGCCCAGGTACATGCACTCGGCGATGGCGAGCCCGAATCCCTCTGAGCGGTGGAGGGAAACCAGGCAGTCACAGGCAGCCTCCAGGGCCGTGATGTCGGCCCGGTCCAGGGTGCCCTCGAGAAGGATCATGCCAGGCACCGTCTCCGCTGCCGCCTTCAGGGCAAGGTGGTCGGCGTGGTTGGCGCCGGCGTTGTGCACCTTGACGACCAGGCGGGCTCCCCGCCCTCCCAGGCCCGAGCGGCGAAACGCCTCGATTGCGGCCTGTGGATTCTTGCGGGCCGAGTAGGAATTCAGGTCAAACAGGGAAAGGAAGAGAAAATCGCGGTCCGGCAGGCCAAAGCGGGCCCGCAGCACCGCCCGGGGCGCGGCCGGCCGGAGAAACTCGATGGCATGCGGCATCGTCAACACTGGCTTCGGGCTCTTCCCTGCGATGGCCTCCCGCGTAAAGTCGCTCGGGCACCAGACCTCGTCAAACAAGTCGCAGTACGGCATCCAGGAGTCGGGAAACTCAGGGAGCTCCCACGCGAAGTAGCCGATGTTGTACCGCCCCCGGAGAAACCCCGGGCCGTGGTGATGGTCCACCTGCCCCGCGACCGGAGGGTCGATGTGCAGCACGTTCACGCCGTGGGGATTCTCCTCCTGCAGGCGGGCGGCATACGTCTCGTCGCCCTGGCGGTTGAGGCAGTTCAGCTTCAGGGGCACGAGCGCCGCCGGCAGTCCCGCGGCATCGGCGGCGCGAACCATCGCCCGCGCGGACTCGCCCAACCCAAGGTCGGCCTTGAGAAACCCGACGATGTTCATCCCAAGGCGCGCGTGGCGCCTGAAGAACTCCGCTGAAAACGGAACCTGGCGCCGGGAAAAATCGAAGATCGCCGTGCCGTCCGGGGTGGAGACGGTGCGCAGGCCGAGCTGGCGGTTCCGGCGCTGGCCGCGGTACCCCTGGAACGGGCCGGGCGCCAGCAGCCGGCCGAGCCACGCGAGCGTGTTGGTGAGCCGGACTCCGGTCAGCTTCAGCCCGATCGTGAGGCCCCCGTCACCGCTGGATTCAGGCAGGGGAATCCTGATTTCCCAGGGTCCCTCGGGGAACGTGCGCCGGAAAAGGACGGGCTTGCCTCCCACCTCGACCACGAGCCCAGGGCTCCCGGCCTCGATCCCGCGGGCCTGCGGGTTTCGTCGAAACTCGCCCCGCAGCACGAGTTCCCCCAGCCCGTCGAGCGGGGGAAGGTGAAGGTGACCCTCCTCCCGGATCCACGCCGAATCCGGGACGAAAGCGTCGGGATACAGGCCGTCAAAATGGACAAAGCGCCGGGCGGCCGTCCCCGTCCTCCTTGCTCCCGGATTTGACATCAAGGACCTCCGGCCCCGGCGAGCAGTCCCCGGAGGTACTCCCCGTAGGACGATTTCCCGAGGCGGCCCGCCGCGGCCTCCAGGCTGGGGCTGTCGAGCCAGCCCTGACGCCACGCAATCTCCTCCAGACACGCGATCTTGAGCCCCTGGCGGCTTTCAATGACGTGCACGTACTGTGCGGCCTCCAGGAGCGACTGGTGGGTGCCGGTGTCGAGCCACGCGGTTCCGCGCCCGAGGAGTTCGACCTGGAGCCGTCCCTCGGCCAGATAGCGGCGGTTCAGATCGGTGATTTCAAGTTCACCCCGCGCCGACGGTTTGAGCTGGCTGGCAAACCGGGCCGCGTCGCCGTCGTAAAAGTACAGACCCGGAATCGCCAGGCTGGACTTCGGCTTGGCTGGCTTTTCCTCCAGCGAGACTGCCCTGCCGTCGGGTCCGAGCTCGACCACGCCGTAGGCCTCGGGGTTTGCCACGTGATACCCGAAGATGGTCGCGCCTGAAGGGCGCGCAGCCGCCCTCTGGACCGAACCGCCGAAGTCATGCCCGTAGAAAAGGTTGTCCCCGAGCACCAGCGCCGAGGGGGCCCCGCCGACGAAGTCCGCCCCGATCACATACGCCTGGGCAAGCCCGCCGGGGCTCGGCTGTTCGGCATAGGACAGACTCAGGCCGAAGTCCGAACCATCGCCGAGCAGGCGCCTGAACAAGGGCAGGTCCACGGGCGTGGAAATGACCAGGATTTCCCGGATCCCGGACAGCATGAGCGCCGAGATCGGGTAGTAGATCATCGGCTTGTCGTACACCGGCATCAACTGCTTGCTGACCGCCTTCGTAAGCGGATACAGGCGGGTGCCGGAACCGCCGGCCAGTACAATTCCTTTGCGGGTGCTCATTTCGGGGAAGCCTTGTTTACGGCGGTTTCCTGGCGCGCGTCCACTCCAAGTCTCTCGCGTCCATACCGGCTGGAGGTGATTTCCGCGCACCAGGCCCGGTTGGCGAGGTACCAGGCCACGGTCTTCTCGAGGCCGCTCTCGAAGGATTCCACGGGGGACCACCCCAGCTCGCCGCGCAGCTTCGAGCAGTCGATGGCATAGCGCCGGTCGTGGCCCGGGCGGTCGGCGACCCGCGTGATCTGGTCGGCATGGGACCTTCCGGACGCGCGCGGCTCCCGGTCGAGGAGGGCGCAAAGCCTGCGCACCACCTCGAGATTGGTGCGTTCGTTCAGGCCGCCCACATTGTAGGTCTCGCCAAGCCTGCCCCGCATGAGGATCAGCCAGATCGCGGAACAGTGGTCGCCGACGTAGAGCCAGTCGCGCACCTGTCCACCGTCCCCGTAGACCGGGAGGCTCTTCCCGTCGAGGGCGTTGAGGATCATCAGCGGGATGAGTTTCTCCGGGAACTGGTAGGGCCCGTAGTTGTTCGAGCAGTTGCTTGTGATCACCGGCATCCCATACGTGTGGCCGTAGGCGCGCACGAGATGGTCGCTGGCCGCCTTGGACGCGGCGTAGGGGCTGTTCGGCGCAAACGGGGTGCTCTCGGTGAAGGCGGGGTCGCCGGGCCCGAGGGTCCCGTAGACCTCGTCGGTCGAGACGTGCAGGAAGCGGAACGAGTCCCGGCGCGGGCCGGCCAGGGATGCCCAGTGCCGGCGGGCGGCGTCGAGGAGCCGGAGCGTCCCGACGACATTGGTCTGGATGAAGGGCTCGGGGGAGTCGATCGACCGGTCCACGTGGGATTCGGCGGCAAAGTTCACGACGGCATCGACCGCACCCTCCGCGAGAAGCCGGGCCACCAGCTCCCCGTCGCCGATGTCCCCGTGGACAAAGCGGTACCTCGGATCGGAGGCCACGTCGGCAAGGTTGGCCGGGTTGCCGGCATACGTGACCTTGTCGAGGTTCACCAGCCGGCCCACGGGCTCCGCGCGCTCGAGGAGCCGCTGGCGTATGAAATTGCTCCCGATGAAACCGCACCCGCCTGTGACGAGTAGGTTCACGGTTGGGGGGTCCAGTCCCGGAGCGCCTGTCCCACCGCCTCGTGCACCTCGGTCATTGCGATGCCGGCGCGCTCCAGCTTGGAGGAATCCATCACGCAGTTCGACCTGGGCGTCTTGGCCGCCACCCTCATGAATTCCTCCTCACTCTCAAAGAACGAGAATTCCTTCCGGCAGACGCCGCTTTCCCGGATGAGCCCGACAAGCTCCCGGGTCGTCGCCCGCCCCCGGTTCGTCACATTGTAGGTGCCGAAGGGCACGCGCTTTTCCCAGCATGCAAACGTCGCCGCGACGAACTCCCCGAGATGGGAAATGGAGTTCTCTGCCTCAAGCAGCCTCGGATACCGCATCAGCTTCGTCAGGTAGTTCCTGGGGTTCTCCACGTTGTCGAACGGGATCCTCAGCCTCCAGAGGTAGACGCCCGGCTTGCCCGCGAGCACCTCCTCGCCGAGCGCCTTGGTGCCGCTGTAAAACGAGCAGACGCCGGCCCGAAACGTGAAGTTCGGGGTGTCCTCCTCGGTGAATCCGCCCCCGTCGGGCCTTGTCCCGCTGTAGATGCATCCGGACGAAACATGCCCCCAGGGCACACTGGCTTCCGCGCATGCGTCCGCGACGATCCCCGGGAACACGGCGTTCCCTAGAAGGCATTCGGCCTTTTGGAACTCGCAGGCATCGACGTTGGGCTTGCCGGTGAAGCCCGCGGCGTTGATGAGGAACTCCGGGCGTTCCTTGAGCAGCGCCTCCCTCAGGACGGCCTGGTTCGTGTAGTCAAGGTCCGCCCTGCGGAAGCTGCGGAAAGGCAGCCCGCGCCGCGTCAGAAGCGCCTGATAGGCTTTTCCCACATACCCCGAACCTCCAAGTAGATAAATCATGGTTGTCGCCTGCGGTAATCACCGCGGCTGAAGTATTTTTCAAGCCAGACGTACATGCAAATGAAGAAATACCTGCTTCCCATCTCCTTGATCTTCAATTTGGCCTCGCCATGGCGCCGGTTGCGCCAGGCGATCGGCGTGACGGTCCATGTATAGCCCCGGACGATCGCCTTCAAGGGCAGCTCGACCGTGAGGTTGAAATGCTGGGCCAGAAAGGGCCGGCAGCCATCGATCACATTCCTGCGGTATGCCTTGAATGCATTTGTCGTGTCGTTGAGCGGGATCCGGAACATCGCCTTGACAAAAAGATTGGCCAGCCTGTTCAGGAAGAGCTTCGCCCGCGGATAATCGTGGACGCTCCCGCCGCGCACAAACCGGCTGCCGAAGGCGCATTCGTAGCCCTGGTTGAGCAGGTTCCAGTAGGTGACTGCGTCCGCGGGGGAATCGGATCCGTCCGCCATGACCACGACCAAAGCGTCGCCGCGGCACTGGCTGAAGCCAAGGATCACTGCACGGCCGAATCCGTTCGGACCCGGGTTTCGGACGGGGACGAGCGTGGGAATCTCCGCCTGGAGCGACTGCAGCACGCTCCATGTGGAATCCCTGCTCCCGTCATCGACCACGACAAACTCATGGCTCACCCCATTCCGCGTGAACTCCTCATAAAACGCACGCAGGGTCTCCGGCAGCGAGTCCTGCTCGTCGCGCGCGGGGATGACGACGGAAAAAAGTTTCAACGCTTCCAGCATCGCGGCTCCCTCACGGCGATTCGGACAGCTCCAGCCAGCCGGGGTGGGCCCGCGCGTGCGCGGCAATCTCGTCGAGAACCGCGCCTGTGCCGGTCTGTGGATGCCAGTTCCAAACCCGTGCCGCCTTCCCCGCATCCAGGACGATCCAGGGGAGATCGAACTGCCGCAGGGCGGGGTCCGCCCCCACCGGATGGGGCCCGAACTGCGCGTCGCACCAGTCGTTCAGGCTGCGGAGCGAGCGGGCCGACTCCATGCCCCCCCCAACGTTCACGATCCTGTCGCACGACGGGAGCTTCGGCGCCCCGAACTGTTTCTCGAGGAGCGGCACGAGATCCCGGGGATGCAGGCAATCGCGCACCTGGTGCCCCTTGCCTCCAAACCCGAGGTACCGGAGCGGCCGCCGCCGGAGATGGCTGTTGATCCAGAAGGCAAAGATCCCCTGGTCGGGCCGCCCAAACTGCCCGGCGCCGGCCAGGACCCCGCATCGGTTCACGAACACCGGGAGTCCCAGGGACTCGCCGTACTCGAGCGCCAGGACCTCGCTCGCGAGCTTGGTCGCTCCATAAAGGGAGACGGGCGCAGCGGTTGAAAACTCCTCGCCGATCCCGGCCTCGGTCAGCCCCGCCTGGGAAACGCCGGGCACGGGCCGAAATTCTCCGCCAACCACTTCAACCCTGAGCTTGGCCAGGGGCTCGATGCCGTACACCCGGCTGGTGCTGAGCAGGATGACGCCCGCCCGGTTTCGCTGGCAGTACTCGAGCAGGTTGAGCGTCCCCAGGAGATTGTGCTCGGCCAGCTGGCGGGTGGTGGTGCGGCCGTCAACGCCGGCAAGGACACTGGGGTTCGCCGCCGCGTCGACCACCCAGTCCGCCGCCGGCAGGGCATCCACATCGCTCTGCGACCGGGCGTCGGCGTGGAAAAGCGCGACGCCAAGGCTGCGGAGTTCCTGCCGGTTGGTCTCGCTCCCCGGGCGTATGAGGTTGTCGAAGCCGATCAGCCGGTGGCCAGCCCCGGATTGGGCCAGGGTTCGCGCAATTGTCGTGCCCACAAACCCGCAGACACCGGAGATTAGAATCCGCATGGAAGCCACAAGAGCGTAGCAAGTGCCGCCTGGAGGCAAGTCCTCACTTCCCCTCCGCTGCCCGTCGCTCGGCCTCCTCGTTTGCCTGCCTCTCCCTCATTCCAATGTCCATCAGGTCTGCGACCAGCATGCGCGCCTCCCGCTGCTTGCGGGCGGCCTCTGCGGACAGGGGCCGCGGCGCCGGGCCGGTGATGTAGGCAGGCGCGGGAACGAAGGAATTGAACGCGACTGCGTTGGCCGGACTCGCAGCCTTGCGCAACTCGAGCGTCTGCTGGACCCCGTCGATCCGGACGACCGCCCGGTCGGCATCCGAGTCGTAGCTCACGACCTGGATCCCTCCGTCGGCCTCACCCACCCCGATCCAGCGGCTTCGACGGCCACCGACGTCATAAATGCACACTTCCGATCCCCGGGAGGTGACGCTTCCGCCGGCAAGCTGGTAGGCCGCTCCGGATCCCTCCCCGCCCCTCCCCGCGGCCGTGCCGGGCGGCAGAAAGGGCGACTCCTTGGCCAGGGTATCCTGCGCCGAGGCCCCGCCGGCTTTCCCAAGGGAAAGCAGCGCAAGGAACACACAGGCGATGGAAGTGCGGGGCCGCATCATGCTGCCAGACGTTGGCAGCCCGTCGAAGGTACGTCAAATCGGTAAGGAGGTCGGTGGTGTATCAGACTTCGGGATAATGTATCAGCCTTGGGGATTGGAGAAACGAACGGATTGCCGTGTGTTTGCGCTTGCGAGGTAGGGACGGGCGGCCCGCCCGTCCGTGCAAACCTCCGGGCCATTCGTAGGACCCGGACGGGCGGCCCGACCGTCCCTACCCGGTTTCCAGTACTGCCGACCTACCCGGATTGCGGCACTGCCGACCTGCCTGGTTTCCGGTCATACCGATCCATTATCAGGGGAACAGGCTGAAGCCTCAGTCCCGGCCGCGAAGGGTGATCACCAGGCTGCGGACGCTGAAGACGACGGGGCCGAGGGGGCCGCCGTCCGTGAACCCGGGCGGCGGCGGTGTGGAGAAGCTCAGGACGGTGTCCCCGGGGTCAAGGTGCAGGCCCGGCAGCCGGACCGTGGTGCCGGGCGCCCCGGGTTGAACCACTCCGCTCCAAAGCAGGCGCTTTCCCGCAAGGACGGTGATCGTCCGAACGGAGCGCACCCGGAGGCGGAAAGAGAGGTCGGCGTCCAACGCAAAGGGCTGCGGATTTCGGACGGCCATGGTCGAGGGGCCGTCGCTCCACCGCCAGAATTCAAGGAACGAGTGGCCCGGAGGATACCAGCGGCGGTCGAAGATCGGCTCGACCCTGTATCCGGTCGAGGCAACCATGCACAGGTCCCCGGGGCCCTCCAGGCGGTAGCTTTCCCGGTTTGCCAGGACGAGGACGTCCCTCGCCGCGAGCACGTTCAGGTTTCCGAGGAACAGGACGACCCACCATCCCCGGCCCCTGGGGACGAGGACGTTGAAAGCGAGGGTCATCGGCAGCAGCACACGGGCGGCGGCCGGCGGGAAACCGGCCCAGACCGATGTGCCAAGCACCGCCAGGAGCGCCGCGTAGGCTGCGCCCACCCTCCACCAGGGATCGTTCCACCTCCTTCTCAGGGCGAGGAACGCAACCTGGACCGACAGCGCCACGAGGGTGGCCAAGTTTCCCGGGGCCGTCAGGAACGGCCTCTCGTGTCGGAGTTCATCCAACGAGGAGCCCCACTTGGACAGGTAGCCGGAGAACGGTGCCGATAGGTTTCCCTTGCCGCTGCCAGACGACCCCATCCACAGCCAGAGCACCCAAATCCAAAGTACGATCGGGATCACAGCCAGGGCAGCCCGGGCAAGAAACCGTGCCCAGGCCGGGATCGACTTTCCCGTCGGGGCAACGGCAACGGCTGCCAGCACGTTTGTCTCCCGAGCCAAGCCCGAGATCCCCATCACGAGGGCAGCCATCCAGGGCCTCCTTGACTCGACCAGGGCAATTCCAAGGGCGATCAACAGCAGGCTTGGCCCGTCCACGAGCGACGCCCGGAGACTGTGGCACATCCCAAACGAGAACAGCACGCATCCCCATCGGAAGAAGTTCCCCCAACTGCGTGGCGGAAACCAACGCAGGAGGAGGATCGCCAACAGGAGCCAGGCGGCCAGGGACTGCAACGCGTACGCGTTCACCACCCTTGCCGCGTCGCCCCCGCCAAACAACCACGCGGTCCAGCTGAAAAGGATCCGCCTTGCCCGGTAGGGCAGGCTGTCCACGGCCTTGGCAAGCACCGGATCCGACAGATGGGGCCGGATCGCAATCTCGGCATAGAACTGCCCGTCGTATCCGTAGGAGTCCGGGAGTTCATAATGGTTGACCGCCAGCAGCTCCGGCAAATAGCGCGCGTGCTGTCGGGATCCGAATTCCAGCAGGTACGTGAACCCCTGCCCCGGCAGGTAACACCTCCACGCCACCCAGAAGAACAATGCGAGGAGGCCCGCATAGGCCAGCTTGGGAGCGAACTTCAACAGGCGGGCGGGCGTTTTGTCGGGGGGATTCATCGCCGGACGGCTCATCTCAATTCGCCAAACGACAGAATGTTAAGCGCATAGACGAGCCCCGGTTTCAACCACCGATTTGCAAATCGCCTTGTGATTTGGGGCGCCCCCGGGATTGATCATCAGGCTTGGTGAACACGGAATACCCAAGGGCTTTACCAGCGCCCCGACTCGCAGCCACTTGGATCACGGTTTTTGCAGCTGGACTGTACGCCGCGCTGATCGCCGTCTCCGGTTACGCGGTGGCCTCGGGTTCCGATGAGTCCGGATACTTCAACCATGCCAGGCTGCTGGTTTCCGGGTCGCTACACACAAGGGCCCGGGAATTGCCGGGACTGACCCTGGCGCAGGCCCCCAGCTATCTGTACGTGCCCCTCGGGATGAAGCCCGCACCCGACGGCAACGGATTGGTGCCCACCTATCCCGTGGGGTTCCCGCTCATGATTGTCGCCGCAAGCCGGTTTGCAGGTTGGGAACATGCCGCGGATGCCGTGCTGCTGGTGCATTGCATGGCCGGGTTGCTGCTCACCTGGTGGCTGGGCAGGGCCCTGGGGCTGCCCCGCCCCTGGGCGCTTCTTGGCGTCGCCATCCTGGCTGCCAGTCCCCTGTACCTGTTTTTCTCAGTTCGGGCCTTGAGCGACCTTCCCGCCATGGTCTGGACCCTGGCGGCCATCCTCGCCGCGTGGCATGCAAGGGAGCGGAGCCGGTGGGCGTTCCTTGCGGGCGCTGCGTTTTCCATGGCGGTCCTGGTCAGGCCGACGAACCTGCTCGCCGCAGTCCCCCTCGCGGTCGCACTGGATCTTGCCACGGGAGGGGCGCGCCCGGTCCTTCGCCGTTGCGGCCTCGTCCTCGCGGGGGGGATTCCCGGGGCCGTGTTCTTCTGCCTCCACAGCCGGGCCGCGTACGGCAGCTTCCTCGCCACCGGCTACGGCAATGTCAGCAGCGACTTTGGAACCGGGTGGATTGGGATCACCCTGGTCCACTACGCCCATTGGATTCCCATCCTGTTCACGCCCGTGGTGTTCTTTGTGCTGGCGCTGCCCAGGATCGCCCGTACGGCTCCCCGCGCAGTGGGGACGATCGGAACCTGGCTCCTCGTCTACTTCGCCTTCTATTCCGCCTACCGCTACACCCATCAGACCTGGTGGTTCCTGCGTTTTGTCCTTCCCGCCGCGCCGGCCGCGGTTGTGGGGGGCCTGCTTGGGCTGCGCTGCCTCCTTCCGAGCCAAGCCGGCAGGACGACCCGGACCGTCGCGCTGGCAACGGCCCTGGCCCTTGTGATCGTCAACGGGCGACATTGGACGAGGAAATTCAGCGCCCTTCAACCCCGCCAGGGGGACCAGGCCTACCCCCATGCCGCGGCCTGGATCCGCGCCCACCTCCCGGCGGACGCGGCTGTGCTCTCCATGCAGACCAGTGGCTCGCTCTTCTTCTACACCGACTTCACGCTGCTGCGCTGGGACCAGATTCGAGACAGCAATCGGGCGGCGGTCATGGCCGCCGTCGCGGCCGGCAACCGGCCGCTGTACGCCACGCTGTTTCCATTTGAGGTCCAACCCGCGTTGCGCGCAGTGCCCGGGCACTGGATCCAGATCCACTCGGAGGGCCAGGTGACGATCTGGGTCAGGGACAAAGGGGAATGACCTTCCCGACAGAAGCCAATCCGTATCGATCATGCTCTTTCTCGACCTGACCCACACGTCGCACACCCGGGCCCGGACGGGGATCCAGCGGGTCACCCGTGCCATTTGGGCCGGGCTTGGGGCGGAGGCACAGCCCGTTTGCCATGACCCTTATCTCGATGGCTGGCGGACGCTCGATCCCTGGGAAACAGACAACCTGGCCGCTCGGACGCCTGCGTCGATCCGCAGCGGAAAGTGGCCGTTCCGGGCAAGGCTTCGCGGCAACTTGAAGCGACTGGCGCGGCGCGGCTCCCAGCAAGGATGCACCGGGCTTCGGGACGTTGCACAGGGCCTGATCGTTCCCGAGCTCTTTTCGTCAAGGGTCGCCCGGGCCCTCCCACGGCTCTTTTCCGCGGTCTCCGGGCCCAAAATCGCACTGTTTTACGACGCGACCCCCCTCACGCATCCCGAGTTTACGCCTCCGGACATGGTCTCGCGGTTTCCGGCCTACATGCAGGACTTGCTTGCGTTTGACGGAGTCGCCGCGATTTCCGCGGAGTCGCGCGAAGCCCTTCTCGGATACTGGAATTGGGTGGGAATCCGCGAGCCTCCCGCCGTGACCGCGATTCCGCTGGGCATTGCGCGGCAGGAACCAGTCCCTGACACCCTCGGAAACCCGGGCATCTCCCCCGGAACCCCGACGATCCTTTGCGTGGGGACCATCGAGGGGAGGAAGAACCATGCTTCGCTTCTGGAGGCCTGCGAGCGCCTCTGGGCGCGCGGGCTCGTCTTCGACCTTCGCCTCGTGGGCCTGGCGCAAAAGGAGACGGGCCGGGAAGCACTCTCCAAGATCGCGGCGCTCAAGCTCGCGGGCAGGCCCATCCGGTACGATGGGCCGGTCGATGACGCCGAACTCGAGGCTGCCTACGCCGGGTGTTCGTTCACGGTTTACCCCTCGTTCGCCGAGGGCTTTGGCCTTCCCGTCCTGGAGAGCCTAGCCCGTGAGAAACCCTGCATCTGCCTTGGCCGCGGCGCGCTGGGCGAGGCCTCGCAGGGCGGCGGCTGCAGGACGGTTGGATCCGTGGATGCCACGGCCTTGGAGGGGGCGATCGCAGGCCTGCTCGGCGACCCTGCCGAGCTCGCCCGGCTCGGGTTGGAGGCGCGGGCAAGGAGGATCAAGGGCTGGGACGACTATGTAAGGGAGCTCGCCGGGTGGATGGGTAGTCTGGCGGTTTCCCCGATCCCCAAAGCCTAATTCCCATTTGCCAATTCCGGGCAACCCGGCAGGCTCCGGCCGGTTCCATGGAGATTCCCCTGTTTTCGAAACACAAGAAGGGTATCCTCGAGCGCTGCCGCACCGACAGCGCGACGAAGCTGCGGCACAAATACGCGCCCTACTACCTCTCGATGGACGGCCAGGACGGCACCTCGGTCCAGCTCGACGGCCGAAAGATGATCATGCTCTCGAGCAACGACTACCTCGGCCTTTCCTTCCATCCAAAGGTCATCGAGGCCGCTCGCGATGCGGCGCTGAAGTGGGGAACGAGCACGAACGGGGCGCGTTCGGCCAACGGATCCAGGCGCTTTCACCTCGAACTCGAGGAGAGGCTGGCCGCCTTTCTCGGAAGGGAGGCATGCCATGTGCACGCCGCAGGGTACCTGTCGTGCATGTCCTCCGTGGCGGCGTTCGCCAAGAAGGGCGACATGGTCTGGGCCGACAAGAGCATCCATTCCTGCCTTCTGGACGGGGTGCGCCTGTCGATGGCCTCCTACGAGAGGTTTTCCCACAACAGTCCGGACGACTTCCGCACGGTGGCCGCGGCGTCAACGCCAGGCGCCGCCAACCTGTTGGTTGTGGAGGGGGTCTACTCGATGGAGGGCCATATTTGCCGCCTGCCGGAACTGCTGGAAGTCGCGGAGGAGAACGAATGCTTCGTCGTTCTGGACGACGCCCATGGCATGGGCGTTCTTGGCCGCCAGGGGCGCGGCACCGTCGATCACTTCGGCCTGAACGACGAAGTCGACGTGGTTTGCGGGAGCCTTTCGAAATCGCTCGCGAGCACCGGGGGGTTTGTCGCCGGCACGCGCGAGGTCATTGAGTTCCTGCGCACCCATTCGAGGCAGACCATCTTCTCGGCGGCCCTGGGACCGTGCCAGGCCGCTGCGGCCATTGCCGCCCTCGACGTCATGCAGACCGAGCCATGGCACCTCGAACGACTTTGGGCGAACACCCGGCGGTACCGCGAGATGCTCAAGGGGCTCGGGCTCGACACCTGGGACAGCGAGACGCCGGCGCTGCCAATCGTCCTCGGGTCCAAGGAACGGGTGTACCCATTCTGGCGGGCCCTTCTTGAAAAGGGGGTCTTCACCGTCCTGTCGATCGCACCTGCCGTTCCACCGGGGAAGGACCTGATCCGCACGGCGATTTCGGCCATGCACACCGACGAGGACATCGAGAGAATCGGCGACGCGATGGCGTACGCGCTCAAGAAGCTGTAAGGGGTCAGGCTGTTAAATGTCAAATCGGCGACCGATTTGACATTTAACAGCCTGACCCCTTCCCGCCCTGCAGCACCGAAAGGATCGCCCGCGCCGCGTCGGCCCAGACGGGAAGGGGCCGGGAGCCGGCCTCCCGCTCCAGGCGCGCCCGGAGAGGATCGTCGGAAAGCAGGCGTCGCAGCGATGATTTCCAAGCCTCCAGGTTGCCGGCCGCGGTCGGAAGGCAGCCTCCGCCGGACGCGTTCTCAAGGAGCACGGGCAGGTCGCTGCAGACGGCCGGCGCTCCCATCCAGAGCGACTCCAGCAGGGGAAGGCCGCAGCCTTCCGCAATCGTCGGATGGACGCTCGCGGTCGCCGAGGCGTAGAGGTGCCCAAGCTCGCCGTCCCCCACCGGCCCGCGGTAGCGCAACTGCGGCCACCTCCGCGCGGCCTCCTTGACACGTGCGGCCAGGCTCCCGCCAAAAACAGGATTCACGCGGCCTGCCAGGTCGAGGCAGAACCGCAGCCCTTCGGCCCAAAGGGACTCGCAGACATCGAGCAGGAAACCCTGGTTCTTGCGCGGTTCCAGGATTCCCACGCAGAGAAGAACGGGGTCGGAGAAGGGGTCAGGTTGTACATTGTTCCCCCCGCGACCAGGGGTACAATGTACAACCTGACCCCTTCTCGTCCGCTCCGGCCCAAAGTCCGCGCCAAGCCGGAGGACATCTACCGGCGGCACCGGGTCCGCCCCCAACCAGCGCCAGTAGCCGAGAAGCTCGTCCCGGCTCGCCTCGGAAATGGCCCAGATCCTGTCGAGGCGGGACAGGATCTTCAGATAGTCCGGATGCCTCGCAACGCTCTGGGGCCAGGTGATTCCCGGATGCTTCATGGGGATCGCATCGTAGTAGATTGCGGCCATGCGGAAGCGCCGTCCCTCGACAAACGCCCTAAAGCCGGGCCGTTCCACCTCGGAAAACAGCTCCCCCGTGAGGAACCAGTCCCCGGGACCGGCCATTCGGGCCGCCTCCTTCCAGGCGCACGGCTTCACGGCCGAGCCCATCTCGGCAAGCAACCGGGTGTTCATCCGCACAATGCCCGAGGAGTGGCGCGCGGTCGCGGTCTTGGTGCCATCGAAGAAGATCATGGGAGCACCCGGTTGAACTGCTCCACCAGGCGACCTGCGTTCCGGTTGGCATCGTAGTTCTCGTCCACCCAGCGGCGCGCCCCGTTTCGGAGGCTCTCGGCCAGGTCGTCGTCCGAGGACAGGCGCCGCAGGATCGCGACCCAGGCCGCCGGCGAGTCGACCGGGGCAACGAGCCCGGTCAGGCCGTCCGTGACCGCCTCGGTCGCGGCCGCGGTCGGGGAGGTGACCACCAGCACCCCGGCGGACATCGCCTCCGGGATCACGTTGGGAAGCCCGTCGCGGTCGCCGCTCGCGGCGATCACCCCCGTGTGCAGCAAAACGTCCGCCCAGGCATACTGCTCCCACACCTCGTGGTGGGGCTTTTCGCCGGCAAAGGTGATGCTGGCCGCCACGCCCAGACCGCCGGCCAGCTGCTCGAGGGCGGACTGCATGGGTCCGCCGCCCACCACGCGGGCCTCGAAGGGAATTCCCCCGGCCCGCAGCGCGGCGTAGATCCGCATCTGGCGGTCAAGGCCCTTCTTCTCCACAAGCCGGGCGACGCACAGCAGCCGAAGCGGGATCCGCGAGGCGCGCAGGGGCTTGATCGGCGGCGGGCGCTCGATGCCTCGGCGGATGCAGAAAACCCGGTCCTCGGGGATCCCCCGCCCGATCAAAGCCCTTCGGCCCATCTCGGTGGAGGTGTGCACGAACCGGGCGCAGGTGAGCTTTTCCGTCAGCCACCAGTCGCCGCCGTGCTCGAAAATGTCGTAGGCGTGCGCCGCGGCGGAATACGGATGCCCGTTGATCCTCCAGAGGAGCCACGCCGCCGTCGCCGGGGCCCCGCCCCACGCCGCGTGCAGGAGTCCGGGCGGGTTGCGCCGAAACGAGCGGGCCATCACGCAGGCGAACCCGGCCCCCAGGAGGTTCTCCCAGAGGTTGAGGAACGAGGGCGGCCGCCGCCTTGCCACCCCGCGCAGCAGCTCGCGAAGCACGTCCGGCCGGCGCGCGGCCTCGCGCGGGATTGCCCAGAAAAGTGCCAGGAGCCGCCACTTGTTGAACCTCTCCACCTTGACGCCGCGAAATGCGGGGCCGCCGCCCCAGAGGGAATGGAGCCTGAGGCTCGCGCCCTGGGCCCGGACGGCGATCACCTCCCGCTGCAGGAACGTCTCCGAGGTCTTCGGGAACGTCGTGAAAAGGTAGGCTATTTCGCGGGACCCCATCGGCGGGTGAAAGGGTAGTAGATGAAAAGCGGGCGGCCCACCACGTCCCCCGCGGGCACGAATCCCCAATACCGGCTGTCCTCGCTGTTGCCAGAATTGTCGCCGAGGGCCAGGAACCGGTCCGGGGGCACCACCACAGGCTGGTCCCTGAGGAGGAGGCTTGCGCCGTCGCGCGCCTCCTTGTTCAGGTATCCCCCGTAGGGGAATACCCTCCGTGCGTTCAAGTCGAAGGCTTCGGCCCCCGTGATCGGCCTGTCATTCCGGAACAGGGCGGGCTGCCGGATCTCGATCACATCGCCGGGAACTCCAACCAGGCGCTTGATGTAATACTGGTCGCCGAAGGTCGCCGCGATTGCGGGGATGTTTGCCGTGCGGAAGACGAAACCCTGCCCGGGGGTCGGTCGGACAAAATGGTAGGTGAACCGGTCCACGAAAAGCTGGTCCCCGGCCATCAGGTCGAACCGGAGGACGGGGTCACCCGCCGCCACGGTCCGGTTCAGGGAGATCCGGTGCACCTCCTTCAGGCTGTCGGCATTCTCGCTCAGCTTGATCCAGGTCTCCTCCATGCCCCCGGTTTCCTTGAGGCGGTTCCAATACTCGGAAAACGCGGCCGGATCCCCCCCGAAGAAGGTGTCGAGGACCAGCCGGTCGAAGTCACCGAAGTCCTTCGGCACGCGAACGCTCGCCGGGACCCCGTCCACATAGAAAGTGTACTCCTTGGACTCGGAGGGAAACACAAGCCAGGTGCGGTCGCTCCTGACGGTGTAGGCCATCTGGCCGTTTCCGAAAAACAGGGCGGATACGTCGCCGGAGCGCGGCGCCGTCACCTCCCTGCGCTGGGCGCCGAACAGCAGGAACCGGGCGGCCTGCTGCAGGGGACCCGGGGCCGGCGCGCCCGGAGGCAGGTTCTCCCCGGTCATTCCGTAATAGGTCGGCCACATCGAGTTCGTCGGGATCTTGAACGGCTGGACGAAGTAGGTGCGGACGCCGAGGATCATGATCGCGGCCACAAGGAAGAATTCCACGTTTTCGGAGAGAGACGACTTGGGATAGACCGCCCCGCCGGTCCGGCGCAGGACGTCCTCGAGGGAGTCGATTCCCAGCTTGAGGCGGGCCGCATCGGCGCGCTCCCTCAGGCCGCGGCGCAGGTCGTCCTGGCGGCGACGAAGCTCGGCGGCCTCGTTCACGCCCAGCATGTCGCGGCGGAAGTGCCACACCTTCTCGGCGAGCTCGAGCCAGTTCGCCGCGCTGGCGCGCATTTTCCGTTCCCGGGAGACGAGGAATCCAAGCATAAAGGCTCGAGGTTGCGCGAAAGTTGGAGGTGCGGCAAGCCCCGGCGGAACCGGGGCTTCAATCGTTCTTGAGGACCTGGATGAATGCGTCGGGCGGGATGGAGACCTTGCCGATCTGCTTCATCTTCATCTTGCCCTCCTTCTGCTTCTCCAGGAGCTTGCGCTTCCGGGAGATGTCGCCGCCGTAGCACTTGGCGGTCACGTCCTTTCGCAGCATGCGCACGTTCTCGCGGGCGATCACCTTGCCGCCGATGGCCGCCTGGATCGCAACCTTGAACATCTGCGGCGGGATGATCCCGGCCAGCTTTTCGCAAAGTGTCCTGCCCCGGTCCTCGGCCTTGGTCCTGTGGACGATCGTGGCAAACGCGTCCACCGGGTCCCCGTTGATCAGGATATCCATCCTCACAAGGTCCGCGACGCGGTAGTCGCCGAGCTCGTAGTCCATGGAGCCGTACCCGTGGGTGAAGCTCTTGAGGCGGTCGTTGAAGTCCACCAGGATCTCGTTGAGCGGCAGGATGCACGTGAGCACGACGCGGTTGGCGTCGAGCGTGTCCGTGTGGTCCAGGGTGCCGCGCTTCTCCATCACGAGCGCGAGCATGTCACCCATGGCGTCGTTCGGGATGTGGAGGGACGCCCGGATCGTCGGCTCCTGGATCTCCGCGATGGCCGACGGATCGGGCAGGTTCACGGGGTTGTCCACCTCGATCACCTCCCCGCCGTGCCGGACCACCCGGTAGACGACGCTTGGGTAGGTGGAGATGATGTCGACCCCGTGCTCCCGCCGGATGCGCTCCTGGATGATCTCCATGTGCAGGAGCCCCAGGAATCCGCAGCGGAACCCAAAGCCAAGGGCCACGGAGCTTTCCTGCTGGAAGCCGAAGGCCGCGTCGTTGAGGCGCAGGCGCGCGAGCGCCGCCTTGAGCTTCTCGTAGTCCGACGAGTCGACCGGGTACATGCCGCAGAACACCATCGGACGCACCTCCTTGTAGCCCGGCAGCATTTCGGCGGCCGGTTTGTTCGCGAGCGTGATGGTGTCGCCGGTCTTGATGTCGGCCGGGTCCTTGACGTTCGAGACGATGTATCCGACGTCCCCGGGGCCGAGCGAAGGCGTCTTTTTCATCTTCGGCGTGAAGATCCCGACCTCCTTGACCTCGGACTTCTGCCCGGTGCTCATCAGCATCATCATGTCGCCGGCGCGCAGCGTGCCCGAGAAGACCCGGATGTAGGCGATCACGCCGCGGTACGAGTCGTAGAGCGAATCGAACACGAGCGCCCGGAGCTGGGGCGCCTCGGCCCAGCGGGGCGGCGGCACCCGGTGGACCACGGCCTCGAGGATGTCCTCGATCCCGATGCCCGCCTTGCCGCTCGCCAGGATCGCCTCCTCGGCCGGGATGGTGAGGATGTCCTCGAGCTGCCGCGTGCACAGCTCCAGGTTCGCGCTCGGAAGGTCGATCTTGTTGATGACTGGAATCACCCGGAGTTTCTGGGCGAACGCCAGGTGGGCGTTTGCCACGGTCTGGGCCTCCACGCCCTGGGCGGCGTCGATCAGCAGGACCGCGCCCTCGCAGGCCGCAAGGCTGCGCGACACCTCGTAGGAGAAGTCCACATGGCCGGGGGTGTCCATCAGGTTGAGCTTGTAGATCAGGCCGTCCTTGGCCCGGTAGCGCATCGTCACCGGGTGCGATTTGATCGTGATCCCCCTCTCCTTCTCCAGATCCATGGAGTCGAGATGCTGGGCCGTCATGACCCGGTCCTCGACGGTGTGGGTGGATTCCAGCAGGCGGTCGGACAGCGTGGTCTTCCCGTGGTCCACGTGCGCGATGATGCAGAAGTTGCGGGTGAGGATTGGATCCATGGATCAGGCGACGAGATCCTCAAACTCGCTGATGCTCCTCACCTGCCAGCCCCTGTCGGTGCGCCTGGCCAGCCCGGCCAGGACGCCGCCGGGGCCAAGTTCCAGAAATTCGGTTGCGCCCGCGGCAACCGCCGCACGCATGCAGTCCTCCCAAAGGACGGGGGAGACAACCTGAAGCACCAGGTTCGCCTTGATCGCCGCGGGCCCGCCGGCAGCCGCGCCGGTCGCATTCGCGAAGACGGGGAGCCGCGGGGACGCAAAGACCAAGGGATCGAGGAACCGGGCAAACGCCTCGCGCGCCGGCTCCATCAGCCGGCTGTGATACGCCCCCGCGACGTTGAGAGGCATGATCTTCTTGAGGCCGCGGGCCCTGGCGGCCTCGACCGCCGCGCCCACCCTCCCCTTTTCCCCCGAGACGATGACCTGGCCCGGCGCGTTGAAATTTGCCGCATCGATGTCGAACTCCCGGCACAGGGCGAGCACGGCCGGACGCTCCTCTCCCAGGATTGCGGCCATGCCGCCGGACTTCAGCTCGCAGGCCTGCTGCATCAGCCGCCCGCGCTCCGCGACGATCCGCAGCCCGGTCTGGAAGTCGAACACCCCGGCCACCGCGCAGGCCGTGAGCTCGCCCAAGCTGAGCCCGAGGGCAAGGGACGGTTGGAATCCGTCGCCCCGCACCTCGCGAAGTGCCGCAACCAGGGCCATCCCGTGGACAAACAGGGCCGGCTGGCAGATCCCGGTCCGGGTGAGCTCGGCGTCCGGGCCCTCGAAGCTCACCTTGGAAACGCTCCATCCCAGCACCCCGTCCGCCTCCTCGTACACGGCGCGAGCCGCGGCGGATCGCAAAGCCAGGGTGCGGCCCATGCCCACTTTCTGCGCGCCCTGCCCTGCAAAGAGGAGTGCCAGTGACATGTGAAAAGGTCGTTGCGGTGTCTGGAGATGCCCGGTTGGGCGGCAATGGAAAACCGAAACCCTTCAGGGAATCGGGTGCCGGGCCTGAATCCAAGCCTTAAAAAGGCGGTTGTCATCGGCCACGGCGCATTGTTCAGTGCAAGACGCCCTCGATTCTCCCGGAAATGACCGGCAGCATCCCGCCCATGACCCACCGCCCCCTCCGCCCCTTCACCGGCGCCATCACCGCCCTGGCCACGCCGTTCCGAAACGGGGGCGTCGCCTACGAGGACATCCAGAAGCTCGTCGATTTCCAGGTCAGGAGCGGCATCGACGGGGTGTGCCCGGCCGGAACCACCGGCGAGTCGCCCACACTCTCCCACGAGGAGCACGCCGACGTCGTGAGGGCCGTGGTTGCCGCCGCGCGCGGCAGGGTCCCTGTGATCGCGGGCGCCGGATCCAACTCGACGCGCGAGGCGGTTGGACTTGCCAGGCTTGCCGACGAGGCGGGCGCCGACGCCCTCCTGGTCGTCGCGCCCTATTACAACAAGCCGAGCCAGGAGGGGCTGTTCGGGCACTTTTCCGCGATCGCCGAGTCGACGGACCTCCCCATCGTGCTCTACTCGATCCCCGGCCGCTGCGGCATCGAGATCGGCGTGGGCGTGGTCGAGCGCCTGCGGGCGAAGTATTCCCATGTGCGCTGGATCAAGGAATCCGGCGGCAGCGTGGACCGGGTCGACCAGCTCAAGCAGGCGCTCGGTTCCGACATCACGGTTCTGAGCGGAGACGACTCCCTGACGCTTCCGTTCATGGCTGTCGGCGCAGAAGGCGTGATCAGCGTGGCGTCGAACCTGGCCGCCCGCGAGGTTCGGCGGATGGTGCACAGCGCCCTCGACGGGGACTTCGCGGCCGCCGGCAGGATGCACCGCAAGCTCTATCCCCTCTTCAAGACCCTGTTTGCCGAACCGAGCCCCGCGCCGATCAAGGCCGCGCTGGCCCGCGCCGGGTTGATATCCTCGGCGGAGGTGCGGGCCCCCCTCTGCGGCCTGACGCCGGGGACGGCGGCGATCCTGGCCCGCGTCCTGACGGCCCTCGGAAGATGACGAAGCCCCTTTCCATCCTCCTGCACGGCGCCCGCGGGCGCATGGGAAAGATGATTTCCGGAATCGCACCGGAGATGGGCGTCACGATCGGCGCCGCGGTCGACATTGAGGACAACCTCGAGGCCGGGCTGGACACATGCGATGTCATCGTGGACTTCAGCGTGCCGGCGGCGACCCGCCCGCTGATCGAGCTCGCCTCGGCATGGCGGAAGCCGATGGTCATCGGGACCACGGGGCACGAACCCGGGGAGAAGAAGTTGCTTCTGGAGATGGCGGCCAGGGTGCCCTGCGTGTGGTCCGGAAACTATTCCGAGGGGGTGAACCTGCTCTTCGCGCTGGTGCGCAGGGCCGCCAGGACCCTGGGAAGCGAGTTCGACGCCGAGGTCGTCGAGATGCACCACCGGTTCAAGGTCGATGCCCCGAGCGGAACCGCGGCACGGCTGGCCGAGATCATCCTTGAGGAGCGGAAGCTTGGCGCCGGGGCGCTCCGCCATGGCCGCAGCGGCATCACCGGCAAGCGGACCGCGAAGGAGATCGGCATTCATTCGCTGCGCGGGGGCGACGTCGTCGGCGACCACACGGTGGTATTCGCGGCCCTGGGCGAGCGGGTCGAGCTTTCGCACAAGGCATCGGATCGGGCGATCTTCGCACGCGGGGCGCTCCGGGCGGCACAGTGGATCGTTCGCCAGCCCGCCGGGGTCTATGACATGCAGGATGTCCTCGGGCTGAAGTGAAGTGATCACCTCCATTCAGGGAATCCTGGCCTCGGTCTCTCCGCTCCGGGTTGTTGTCGAGCTGAACGGCCTGGGTTACGAGGTCAACGTCCCCGCGACAACCTCCGACCGCCTCCCGCCGCCTGGGGCCGGCATCCGGCTTCATACCCTCGTGATCTACCGCGAGGACACGCAGGCCCTCTACGGCTTCGCCACGGCGGCGGAGCGCGACTTTTTTCGCCTGATGGTCGAGAACGTCACGGGGGTCGGCCCCAAGGTGGCCCTCGGCATCATGAGCCGGCTTTCGCTTCCGCTGCTGATGGGAGCCATCCGTGCGGGCGACGTCGCCACCCTGGCCCAATGTCCGGGAATCGGCCGGAAGACTGCGGAACGCCTCGTGGTCGAGCTCAAGGCGAGGGTTGGGGCGGCCATGGGCGGCCCGGCGGAACTTTCCCACGGGGATGCGGACGGAGGATCCCAGGCCGGAAGCGCGCACCGGGATGCGGTCGCAGCGTTGATCGCCCTCGGCTACAAGACCGCCGACGCAGACCAGGCTGTCCGCCGCGCCGCACTGGCGCTGGGGCCGGATGCCGCCACCGAGGGCCTGATCAAGAGAGCGCTCGCGGGGTGATCCCCCCTGCCTGCGTCACTTGTCCAGCTGCAGGCGGAACGCCGTCATCTCGACGGGACCCTGGGTTGCCTTCGGACCGACGTTCGCCGGCTTGCCCTGTGCCGCCTGGATACCCTTCGGATCGAACATGAGGGGCTCGATCGGAATCCTTTGGATCGGGGCCAACTGAACCTGGTTCATCCAGGCAAAGGAATCCTGGACGTCTCCCGAGGCGAGCAGCGCCGACCCGCTGCCGGTCGCAGGCTCGAGTCTCAGGTTGAAGAGGGGCTGAAACGCCGGGGAAGGCGCTGCGTTCACGGCCGGACGGGAGGCGGGAACGCCCGCGCTGGCAAGCGCCGCGGAAGGGGCGCCATCCCCGGATGCCGGGCGCCTGACTGCGAGCAGGACAGCCAGGCTTGCCGCGGCGGCAAGGCCGACTGCCGCAAACGGCAGCGCCCACCGGCGGGATCCGGAACGGTCCGCCGCGATCCGCTCCGCGTCGAGTTCGGGAGCGGACCCGCGGAATTGCTCGGCAAGGATCATGCACGCCTTCTGCATTCCGCAGTACTCCCGGTAGATCCGGGCCCTGGCGGGGTTCTGCGCAACCTCGGCCTCCAGGCGCGCCGCGTCCACGGACGTGATCTCGTGGTCCACGTAGAGGTTGAGCAGTTCGATAAACTCCGGGTCTTTCATTTGAATTCCTCCCCAAGGGTCGCCCTCAGGCTTTCGCGGGCCCGCGCGATCCGGCTCTTCACCGTACCCACGGAGATGCCGAGAATGCCCGCAATCTCCTCATAGGAAAGATTTTTAACGTTCCGGAGGATGAGCACCTCCCGGTGCTTTGCACCGAGGCGCTCCATCCCCTGGGCGATGTGGGCCACATATTCCTGGTTCACGGTGATGTCGCCCGGCGTCTCCACGTCGGCCGGAATGATCTCGGCAAGCGTCGTGTCCGAGTCCGCGCCAATCGGCGCGTCGAACGAGATCGATTGCGAGCGCTTCCTCCTCCACCAGTACCAGTACCGGTTCCGGGCAAGGTTGGTCGCGATCTGGTAGAGCCAGGTTGAAAATGCGGACTCTCCACGGAAGTTGCTGAGCCCGCGGTGCGCCCGGATAAAGGCGTCCTGGGTGACCTCCTCGGCGTCCTCGGGGTTGCGCAAAAGCTGGTTCACCATCGAGTAGATGCGATCCCAGTACCGGGATACCATCTCATCGAAGGCGGCCTGGTCGCCGCCTTTGAAGCGATCGACTAGGAGGCGGTCGAAAGCGACCTCTTGAGCTTTGGAAGACATGCGTTCTGCCTCGCTCTGATCGGTGTATTTTTGAATTGTTCCCAAGATTTTGCGAAAGAGGGGGGATTCTACCCCCAAAGCGCATCCCGTCAATGCAAGGGGGACCCGGGAAAAACTCCTTGCAACCCCCAGCGCGTCAAATTCATGGTTCCTGTTCCCTTGACTGGGGGTTGGTAGCTCAACGGTAGAGCAGCGTCCTTTTAAGTCGTTGGTTCCGGGTTCGAATCCCGGCCAACCCACCATTCTAACACCACCCGGATGCGAGGGGAGCCCATCCGAAGCTGCATCCTCTTGTCTTATAATTGGATATCGTTAACACGAACCCATCGATGGCCAGGAAACGCCTTGTCGTGATCGAGGACCAGACCGCGATCCGGGAAATGCTGGTCGAAGTCCTTGGAAAGGGCTGCGACTACCTCCTCGTCGGAGAGACCGGCGACGGCCAGGAAGCCCTCCGGGTCTGTTTGGAAGCGCGGGCGGATCTCGCCGTGCTCGACGCCAGGCTCCCCGGCATCCACGGCCCGGATCTGCTGCGACGGCTGGTATCCAGGCTCCCGCGCCTGAGGGTGCTGGTGTTTTCCGGCCATGAAAGCCCCGTGCTCGTCCGCGAGATGATCGAGGCCGGCGCGAACGGGTTCGTCGAGAAGACGGCCGGGCTCCAGGACGTCCTTCGCGGTCTGAAGATCGTGGCGGCCGGGGGCACCTACTTCGGCCCGGGAGTCGCGGCGCTGCTCCACGGCTCGGTGGGCGGCGCCGGACCCGGGGCCGGTTCGTTGACGCGGCGTGAACGCGAGGTCCTCCAGCTGATCGCGGAGAGCCACAGCACGAGGAGGATCGCCGCAAGGTTGGGGGTCAGCGCAAAGACCGTGGGAAACCATCGGACCAACCTCATGCGCAAGCTCAATGTCCATGACATCGCCGGACTCACCCGGTACGCGATGAATTCGGGGTGGATCGGCGCCCTTTGACGCAGAAATGCACTTGCATGCAAATAGGGTTGGCCCAATAGCTATACCCTGACCTTCACTTCTGACACTCCCATGAAATTCGCTCCCACGAAACTCTGTCTGGTCCTCGTTAGCGCCGCCGCGGTCCTCCTTGCCGGCTGCTCCAAAAAGCCTGTGCGCCCGGAGCCAAGCTCGACGCTGATGGGCCCCCAGGGCGGCTCCGGCGCGCTGACCCCGAGCGAGGTTCCGACGACCGCCGACCAGAATTCGGGCCTGCAGGCCCGGGACGCGGGTTTCGATGCGAACGGACAGCTTCGCGGGGCCCTGGAATCCGTGTATTTTGACTTCGACCGCTTCAGCATCAAGCAGGGCGAGCGCACGAAGCTTCAGGCGGCGAAGGACTACCTAGACAAGAACCCGCAGTACCGGCTCGTCCTCGAGGGGCATTGCGACTGGCGCGGCACCTCCGAGTACAACCTCGGCCTGGGCGATCACCGTGCAAACGAGGTGAAGAAGTACCTCGTCACCCTGGGCGTTTCGGCCGACAAGCTGGAGACGCTTTCCAAGGGAAGCGAGGAGGCCAAGAAGAACGCGGAGGAGGCCGACATGGCCAAGGACCGCCGCGTCGAGTTGGTCGTCGTCAAGCAGTGACCGCCGGCCTCGCCGCGACTGCGGCGAGGATCCTCTCGATCGTCTCCGTTCCCCGGCGCATCACGTTGAGGTTGTAGCTCTCGTTGGGTGCGTGGAGGTTGTCCTCGGCCATCGACAGGCCGAACATCACGGAGTCGAGGCCCGTGACCCTCTTGATTTCGGCGATGATCGGCACGCTGCCGCCCTCCCGAAGATACAGCGGCGCGCGTCCCCAGATTTCCGTGACCACCGAGTCCACGGCGTGGAACGCCCGGGCAAGGACCGGCGACTGGTCGGACGGGGTGTTGGGATGGCCCGGGGGAACCACGACATAGGGCACGCCCTGGTGCTGGTCGGTGAATTCGATGCGGACTCCGGACGGGGTCCGCGAGCGGATCGCATCCATCACCAACCGCTTGACGACGGCCGGCTTCTGGTTCGGAACGAGCCGGCAGCTGATCTTGGCGAACGCCTTGCTCGGGATGACGGTCTTTGATCCCTCGCCCTGGTACCCGCCCCCGATGCCGTTGAACTCGAGCGTCGGCCGGAACCGGATCGCCTCGAACGGCGAAAATCCAGCCTCGGTGAAGAAGGAGTCGATTCCGAGAAATGCCGCATACGCCTTCTCATTCCCGCCAAATTTCACAAGTTCGGCGCGTTCCCACGGGGCCGGATCGACGACGTCGTCGTAGAACCCGGGCACATTCACCCTCCCGTCCTGCGTGTGCAGGGAGGAGCAGATCTCGGCAAGCGCCTGGATCGGGTTCCGCAGGACGCCGCCGTTGGAGCCGGAGTGCAGGTCCTGCTTCGGGCCGGTCACATGGACATCGAGCAGGGCGAGGCCCCGCAGGCCGCAGGTGATCGCCACCTGGTCCTCGCTGGGAAGCAGGGTGTCGGACAGGAAGACAAAGTCGGCCTCGCGGAGCCTCCCCTGGTACTTGTCCAGGAACGCCGCAAAGCTGGGGCTTCCCATCTCCTCCTCGCCCTCGATCAGGAACGTGACCCGGAGCGGGAGGTTTGGGTTCGCCTCGAAAAGCCGGCCCACGGCCGCAACGTTGGTCAGGAGAGGACCCTTGTTGTCCGAGGATCCCCTCCCATAGAGGCGGTCGCCCCGGACGGACGGATCGAAGGCCGGGGTCTGCCAAAGATTCAACGGATCGGGCGGCTGCACATCGTAGTGGCCGTAGATGATGACATGCGGCCACGACGGGTTGCCCGGGCGGCTCGCGAGGATGATCGGGTGGAGCTCCGTCGCCACGACTTCGACCTCGAAGCCCAGGGACCCCAGAAGCCCCGAGACAAATTCCTGGGCGCCCCGCATGCCGTCGCGGTACTTCGGTTCGGCGGAGACACTGGGAAAGCGGACGAATTCCTTGAGCTTTTCAACGGGATCAAACATGGGAGGTGGAAGTGAAGATTCGACGGATCAGGGATGGTTGATTGGAAGTTGGGGACGCGGGGATCAGTGGCGGAAGTGGCGGATGCCCGTGAAAACCATCGCCACACCGCGCTCGTCGGCCGCCTGGATGACCTCCTGGTCCCGCACCGAGCCGCCCGGCTGGATCGCCGCGGTCGCGCCCGCTTCGGCCGCCGCAATGAGCCCGTCCGCAAACGGAAACAACGCCTCGCTCGCCACCGCCGAGCCCGCGAGGCTGAGGCCTGCTTCGCCGGCCTTCCAGACGGCGATTCGGGAACTGTCCACCCGAGCCATCTGGCCCGCCCCCACCCCGAGCGTCCGCTCCCCGAGGGTGTACACGATCGCGTTCGACTTCACGTGCTTGCAGACCTTCCAGCCAAAGAGCATCGACGCCCACTCGGCCTGCGTTGGCTGCCTGCGCGTCACGACCTTGAAGTCGGAGACATTGCCAAGCGTGCGGTCGCGGTCCTGCACGAGCACCCCGCCAACGACCGAACGGATCTCCTGCAGGGCTTCCTCCGGCTGTGCCGCAGTCCCCTGCCGGGCCACCATCAGGCGCAGGTTCTTCTTCTTGGAGAAAATCCGGAGCGCCTCCTCGTCGAACCCGGGGGCGAGAATCACCTCGGTGAAGATCTCGGCGATGATCTTCGCAAGGCCGCCGTCGAGGGTGCGATTGACGACCACCACGCCGCCGAACGGCGCCTGCCGGTCCGTTGCGAGGGCAAGCTCCCACGCCTCGACGAGGGTCTCTGCGCTCGCGATGCCGCAGGGGTTCGTGTGCTTCAGGATCCCGACGGTGGGTCGCTCAAATTCCCCGATCAGGTGGACCGCGGCCGTGAGATCGAGCAGGTTGTTGTAGCTGAGCTCCTTTCCCTGAAGCTGGCTGAACCGGTCATGAAACGAACCGTACAGCGCGGCCCGCTGGTGCGGGTTCTCCCCGTAGCGCAGGGCCTGGGCCCTCTCCCAGGACAGGGTCAGTCGCTTTGGAAACCCGGCAAGCTCCGCCAGGTCGGGCTGGTCCGCCTGCGACTCCAGGTAGGCCGCGATCGCCGCATCGTAGCTGGCGGTGCGTTGAAACACCTTCAGCGCGAGACGCCGCCGCAACTCCCCCAGGCCGGGAGAGGAGCCGCCCGCGGGCTCCGCGGCTTCAAGGGTCGAGAGGACCTCCGCGTAATCGTCGGGGTCGCAGACCACGGTGACGCTCTCGTGGTTCTTTGCGGCGCTGCGAAGCATGGACGGGCCGCCGATGTCGATGTTCTCGATCGCCTCGGCAAACTCCACATGCGGCTTGGCCACGGTCCGCTCGAAAGGGTACAGGTTTACCACCACGAGGTCGATCAGCTCGATCCCGTTCTCCCCGGCCTCCTTCAGGTCCCCGGCCTCGCCGCGCCGGCAAAGGAGCCCCCCGTGGACCTTCGGGTGCAGCGTCTTCACGCGGCCTCCCATGATCTCCGGAAATCCGGTGTGCCGGCTGACCTCGGTGACCGGGAGCCCGCGCTCCGCCAGCAGCTTTGCCGTCCCGCCGGTGGAAAGCAGCGTGTAGCCGAGGCGCCCGACCAGCGCCGCCGCGAATTCCGCCAGGCCTCGCTTGTCGCTGACCGAGAGAAGGGCGAGTTTGGACATGGGGAGGTTTTTGAAGAGGAGAGGAGGGTGGGAAGAGGGACGGCCCGGCGCAAGGAGGCCCGAAGCCCATCCAAGTTGAAAACTCCCGAAGCGTCAAAGCGCGAAAGTCGGTTTGCAAGGTTTCCGGTTCTCGGCCATGGTGCCGGGTCGAACCGACAGCCTCTTGTCTCCCCCTTCCATTGAACTACCCGGCCTGACGGCGCGCCTGGACAAGCTGTGCTACCACCACGGGGGGGCCAGTCTTCCGGCCGACAAGCCCCATGCGTTTGTGTACTTTGTGACCCTGGTCAACGGTTCCGATCGCACCGTCACCCTGCTGGGGCGCAAATGGGTGCTCCTGCACGCCGACGGGACCAAGTTGGTGGTGGAAGGGGACAAGATTGTGGGGGAGACCCCGCGGCTCGCCCCAGGCGAGGAATTTTCCTACAACAGCTACCATGTGACCGGGATGGACGCGAAGGCCTTCGGGAGCTTTCACGGGGTGGACGAGCAGGGCTCGAAGATCCACGCCCTTCTTCCGCCCTTCGAGATGACCGTGCCGCGCGGTTAGCGGGCTACCTGGGAACCAGGCGGACTTCAAAAAGCTTCGGCCAGTCCTTGCCGGTGACAAACAACCGGTCCCCCGCCGCAAGGTAGGCGATCCCATTGAGGACGTCCGTGTGTTCGTCGTAGTCCTCCGGCAGGAGCAGCCCGGAGAAGTCGATCACCCCGAGAAGCCGGCCGGTCGCCGGATCGATCCGGACCACGAACGGCGTCTGCCACACGTTCGCAAGGATCTCCCCTTTCACAAACTCAAGCTCGTTGAGCATGCGCAGCGGCTGGCCCTGGTTGAACACCTCGATCGTCCTTGTCACCCGGAAGCCGGCCGGGTCGAGAAAGCGGATGCGGTCGGTCCCGTCGCTCAGGATCAGGGACCGGCCGTCCGTCGTAAGCCCCCACCCCTCCCCCTCGTAGGAAAACTCGCCCAGCTTCGCCAGCGTGCCGGCGTCGTACACGAAGCCCTTGCGATTTTGCCAGGTGAGCTGGTAGATCCTTCCGCCAAGTTCGGTTGCGCCCTCGCCGAAGTACTCGGCCGGGAGCGACACCTCCTGCAGGATCCTGCCGGTCTCGAGGTCCTCCTTCCGCAGCGTCGAGGATCCGTTCAGCCCCGTGCTCTCGACCAGCGAGCCCCGGAGGAAAAACAGTCCCTCCGTGAATGCGGCCCGGTCGTGCGGCCACGCGTGCACCACCCGGTAGGTCCAGACCGGGACGGGGGCGGGGTCCTGCCGCGTCGCGGCGACCGCCGATCCCGGCGAACTCCTCCCGCAGCCGCCCGTTCCTGCGGCAAAAAACACGAGGACCGCGGCGGCAAGCATTCCCGGGGCCCGCCGAACGGGCATCACGGAAGAATTGCGTAACGCGCCAAACTGCCCAGTCTCCCTGGCTCCCGGTGTCATCGATGACAAGACTCGCGCCGGCCCGTTCGTTTTTCAAGACCCGCCGCCTTCAGGACCCAAGTTTTTCCATCCGCACCCTCCCGATGCCCTCCCCCCTCCTCTACGCAACCCCGGAGATCAGCGCCGACGTGCTTTATTTTGGCCGGGTGAGCGCGCCGGATCCCGTCCTGGCCCTTGGGGTGCGCGGGCGAAAGGTGGCGGTCGTCAGCGCCCTCGAGTTCTCGAGGATCCGCCGCGAGTCCGCCTTCGACGACGTCCTGCCGCTCGAGCTCTGGTCCAGGCGGGCATCCAAGGCATGGCCCCGCCGCCGCACCGGGATCGCTGAAGTGATCGTTCTCCTGGCGAAGAGGTACCGGATCGAAGAGTTCGCCGTTCCCGGGGACTTTCCCGCCGGTGTGTACGAGCGGCTGCGCCGCCTTGGCGTCCGCGTTGCGCCCGTGGAGGGGACCCTCTTCCCGGAGCGCATGGTCAAGAGCCGGGCCGAGGCCGGGGCCCTGCGCGAGGGCAACCGTTGCAGCGCGCTGGGGATCGCGGCCGCGGAGAGGGTCCTTCGGGCTTCGAGCATCCGGGGTGGAAGGCTCTTCCACCGCGGCGTCCCCCTCACCAGCGAACGCCTTCGTTTTGCCGTGGACAGCGCCTGCCTCGCCGCGGGCGCGCTTCCGGACGGGACGATCGTGGCCGGCGGCAACCAGGCCTGCGATCCCCACCACCGGGGCGCCGGCCCGCTGCGGGCGAACGAACTCATCGTCGTCGATGTCTTCCCGAGGGTGAACGCGACGGGGTACTTCGGCGACATGACGAGGACCTTCCTGCGGGGAAGGCCGAGCGACGCCCAGAGGCGCCTGGTCGCCGCCGTCCGCGCCGCCCAGCAGGCGGCGTTGGGGGCGATTCGCGCGGGGGTCCCCGGCCGCTCCGTCCACGCCCGGGTGACCGGGACCTTTTCCGCGCTCGGGTACCGGACCCGGAGCACCTCCCGCGGCTCGGTGGGATTCTTCCACGGCACGGGGCACGGGGTGGGCATGGCGATCCACGAGGCGCCCCGGATCAACGCCACCGCGGAGGAGCCCCTCGCAAAGGGAACCGTGGTCACGGTGGAGCCCGGCCTTTACTATCCGGGCCTGGGCGGCTGCAGGATCGAGGACGTGGTCCAGGTGACGTCCGGCGCCCCCACGATGCTCTCGGACTTTCACTACAACTGGGAGCTTGGATCATGATCCGGGGACTGCAGGCGCTGCTCAAGAAGATCTCCCGGCGACGCATTCTCGTCGTCGGAGACATCATGCTCGACCACTACCAGTGGGGAGACGCCACCCGGATCTCGCCCGAGGCCCCGGTCCCGGTCGTCCACGTAGCGAGGGAGACCGACACGATCGGCGGGGCCGCCAATGTCGCCAGCAATATCGCCGCGCTCGGCGCCTCGGTCGAGATTGTGGGGGCGCTCGGAAGCGATGCCAACGGGGACAAGCTGCGCGCCCGCTTCCAGGAAAAGGGCATCGCCTTCGACGACCGGTTCCTCCTCGGGAGGGGCCGGGGCCGCACGATCACAAAGACCCGGGTCATCGTCCGCAACCAGCAGTTGTGCAGGCTCGACTTCGAGGATCCCCCGGCCACGTACGGGGCGGGCCTGCTCGGCACGCCGGAGGGCCTGGCCCTGGTCGAGTCGAAGATCGCCGACGCGGATGCCGTCATTCTCTCCGACTACGCCAAGGGCGTGCTCACGACCGCTGTCCTCGCCCGCCTCACAAGGCTCGCCCGGAAACACGGGGCCTTCATCGCCCTCGACCCCAAGCCGGCGGGCGGCAGCAGGTTCTTCGACCTCGACCTGATCACGCCCAACCGCAAGGAGGCCGTCGAGCTCTCCGGGATCCACTCCGGGCCCTCCGATGCGCTGGATGCGCCGGCCGTCTGCTCGGGAATCTGGAGGAAATTCCGGCCGCGCAACCTGGTCGTGACCCTGGGCGCCGACGGCATGCTGATCAGCAAGGCGGGCAGCGTCGTCAGGACCATCCCCACCGCCGCGCGGCAGGTGTACGATGTCTCGGGGGCGGGCGACACCGTGATCGCGGCCCTGACGCTTGCGCTGACCTCCGGCGCCAGCCTGGAACAGGCGGCGCACTTTGCCAATGCCGCGGCCGGGGTCGTGGTGGGGAAGATCGGGACCTCGACGGTGACGCCGGAGGAGTTGGCCTCCTACGTCGGCTAGCGGGGCGGCAAGATGCTCAAGGCCCTCTTTCTCGACCGCGACGGCACCCTGATCGCCGACAAGTCCTACCTTTCCGATCCCGCCGGCGTGGAGCTGATTCCCGGTGCCTCCACGGCCCTCCGCCGGGCGCGGGCGATGGGCTACGGCCTCTTCCTCTTCACGAACCAGTCCGGAATCGGGCGCGGCTTGTTCTCGGCCGACGACGCCCTCCGGGTGAACGCGCGTATGGAGGACGCCCTCGGCCTCCCCGTCCCGGTCTTTGACGGGATCTGCATGGCCCCCGAGGCTCCCGGCCAGACGGTCCTGTACCGGAAGCCGTCGCCGCGGTTCATCCTCGAGGAGATCGCCAGGCACGGACTCGACCCGGCCCAATGCTGGATGGTCGGGGATTCGGCGGCCGACATCGGCGCCGGACTGGCGGCTGGAATCCGCGCGGCCGCCGTCCGGACCGGGCCCGGCGACCCGCGCGCCCTGCCCGAGGTCGCCGCGGGCCGGGTCCCCGTCTTCGACGACCTTTCTGCGTTCGTCGCCTCGCTCGGCGCGGGCGCCGGCGGACCATGAAGGCGGCCCCCAAGCTCCGCCTCGACGAGCTGCTGGTGGCCCGGGGGCTGGCCCCGACCCGCGCCCAGGCCAGGGCCCTGATCATGGCGGGGCGCGTATCCGGTAAGTCGGGACGCCTCGACAAGCCGGGCCGCGTGCTCCCCCCCGGCGCCGAGGTCGCCGTGGAACAGCCCCCCCGGTTCGTCGGCCGGGGCGGGGAGAAGCTGGCTGCGGCGCTGGAGGCGTTCTCCCTCGACCTCGGGGGCGCCCACGTGCTCGACCTCGGGGCCTCCACCGGCGGTTTCACGGACTGCGCCCTCCAGGCCGGCGCCGCATCGTCGGTGTGCGTGGATGTCGGGCGCGCCCAGCTGCACGCGAGGCTTCTCGCCGATCCCCGCGTCGTGAACCTCGAGAAGCTGAACGCCCGCGACCTTGAGACAGCCGTGCTGCCCCGCCTGGAGTTTGACGCCGTCGTGGCGGACCTGAGCTTCATCTCCCTGAAGGCCGTGCTGCCGGCCGCCTGGCCGCGCGTGCGGAGGGGCGGCGTGCTCGTCGCGCTGGTCAAGCCCCAGTTCGAGGCCGGCAAGGCCGAGGCGGACAAGGGCCGGGGGGTGATCCGCGACGAGGCCGTGAGGCTGTCGACCCTCGACGGCGTGCGCGCCTTCGCGCTGGCGAACCTTCCCGGCGCGGTCCTCGTGGGGACCATGGAATCCCCGATCGCCGGCGCGGACGGCAACCGGGAGTTTTTGCTGTGCCTTCGCAGGGAAGGTCGCCAGTCTCCGGAAACATGAAGCCGCTTCGAAAGGTCGCGTTTGTCGTCAATGCCGACAAGGCCGGCGCGTCCCTCCTGTCCCGCGAGCTCATGGCGGTCGCCAGGAGCCAGGGGGTTCGCGTGAAGCACACGGCCCGGTTTCCCCTCCCGCACGGCTACCTGCGGGGCTGGGACGCGTGCTGCGCGATCGGCGGGGATGGAACCCTTCTCAGCGCCGCCGGCGAGGCCGCGCGGGCCCAGGCGCCCATCATCGGCGTGAATCGCGGGAGCCTTGGCTTTCTTACCACCTTCTCGGCGGATGAGGCCCGGACGCATTTCGGCGGCCTCCTCCAGGGGGGATATCACGTGGACCGCCGGAGCATGCTGTCCTGCTCCACCGGGCGCGGAGTCCAGGGGCTCGCCCTCAATGACGTCTGCATCCGGGGCGAGATCAATTCAAGGCTGGTCAGGCTCGAGGTGCATGCGGACGGCGAGCTCGTCGCAGACTACCTCTGCGACGGCCTGATCTTTTCGACCCCGACGGGCTCAACCGCCTACAACCTCTCGGCGGGTGGGCCCATCCTGCACCCGTCGGCCAAGGTGATCGTCATGACGCCGGTCTGCCCCCACACCCTGACCAACCGCTCGATCATTTTCCGCGAGGGCGTCCGGCTTGAGGTTTACAACCTGTCTCCCGACAACCGCCTGGTCGTGGGCATGGACGGCCAGCGCAACCTGAGCCTCTGCGGGGATGCGCCCGTGCGCATCTCCGTTGCAAAGGTCCGGCTGCCCCTCGTCCAGAGGACCGGCTACGCCCATTTCTCGGTGGTGAGGACCAAGCTCCAGTGGAGCGGCGGGTTCCGCGACTGACGCGCCCTCACCCGCCCGCCGGGCCCGGGCCGGCCGCGCTGGCGGGAACCGGGCCCCCGGGGTTCCCGCTACCGGGCTGCGACGCAGCCTTTTTTTTTCGGCGCCCCTTCCTGTGCTTTTTTTTGGGGGCGGGTTTGTCGCCGGCCGGCTGGCCGGCAGTCCCCTGCCCGTCCGCCACGGTCGGACCCGATGCCGGGGCGGGACTCCCGGGACCGTTGGCCAAACCCTGGAGATCCTGCCCAAGCGCCGAAGGCAGGATTGCCGTTGCTGCAAATGCAAGAATGCCCGCCGAGAGGACGATTCGAGGAGAGATGGTTTTCATACGGGAACCATAGTAGCAAGGCCCCCGGTCCTGAAAAATAGGTCCCATAGGTCCAATAGGACCTATTATTTCCCGTGCGGCCGCACCACCAGCGTGACCCGCAGGGCCGGCCGGAAGTACCTCTTCGCAAACGCCTGGACATCCGCCCCGGAGACCGCCTCGATGCGGCCGTCATACCTGTCCGAATCGTTCACCGGCCGGCCCTGAAGCGCGTCGAGGCCGGCCCTGAAGGCCCGCGCGGAATTGGTCTGCGACTGCTGGCGCCAGGCCGCCTTGAGACGCTCGCGGCAGCGGCCCAGTTCCTCCTCGCCGACCCTGCCGGCTTGCACGCGCTCGATCTCGGCATCGACCTCCGACTGCACGTCCTTCTCGCGCCCGGGCTCGGTTCCGGCGACAAAGCAAAACATCCCCGTCTCGGAGCCCACCACCCGCTCGGACCGGACAAAGTAGGCAAGGCCCCTCTCCCCGCGCACGCGCTCGAAGAGCCGGGACGCCATGCCGCTGAACAGCTCGTCCGCGACTTCTCCCGCATAATAGTCCGGTGCATGGAGGGGCGGACTCGGATAGGCTTGGAGCACGACCGCCTGTTCGCAGGCGCGGAATTCGACGTAGTCCCCGGCCGGGCCCGTCGGTGGGGCGGGGAGTGCTCCCTGCGCGGCCCGCCTGGGACCGTCGGGAAGCCCGAGCAGGAGGGTCGTGAGCTGCGCCTGCAGCTTTTCCGGATCAAAGTCCCCGCATGCCGCCAGCACCACATTCGGCGCCGTGCAGAGGCGCCGGTGGAGCGCCGCAAGGTTTCCAGGCGTGAGGGCGCCGACCCCTTCCCGGTCGCCCTGGGGGTCGAGCGCCATCGGGTGGGACCCAAAAAACTTCCGGCGGACCAGCTTTCGTGCAAGCGTGACCACGTCGTCCTGGTCCTCCTGGAGCCCGGCCAGCTGAGCATCCCGCTCCTGCCCGAACGTGGCCGGTTTGAAGGCCGGCTCAAGGAGCCCCTCCCGGACGACCTCCACAGCCCTTCCCAGGTCCGAGGCGAGCACCTCGGCGCAAATCCCGAGGCTGTTGTTTCCAGAGAAGGGATAAAATGATCCACCCACCTCCTCGATGTACCGCGCCACTCCCGCCGCGGTGCGCCGGCGGGTGTCCTTGGTGAGCATGGCGGACAACAGGGCCGTGGAGCCGCGCCGACCGCTCTCTTCAAACATCGCGCCTCCCCGCATCAGGGCCCGAAGGTGAAGGTTGGGCAGCCGCCGGTCGGTCCGCAGAAGGATGCGGGCGCCGTTCGGGAGCACGGTCTCCGTGAATCGGGGCGCCCGCCCCGAACCTGCCCGCGGGGCCGGAGCCCTGGCCGCCGCGGATCCGGGGGCGGAAGCCGGGTTGATCGAAACGGCGGTCCGGCGGGAGGGAACCAGGTACGCGCGCAGGACCCTGCGCAGGTCCGCAGTGCGCACGGTGCGGACCCGTTCAAAGTAGACGCGGCTGTAATCGAGGTCGCCAACGACCACCTCGGCGGCGCCGAGCCTGGAAGCCTGGCCGCTCATGGTCTTCCTGGCATTCACCTCGCCGACCACAAGCTGCCTGAGCGCCTTGGCCAGCTGCTCCGCCGTAAATCCGCGCAGGGCGCGGCGCTTCAGCGCATGTCCGACGGCCTCGGTGGCCGCCTCCCGCTTGGCCGCTTCGCACGTCAAGGAGATGCAGAACAGCCCGGTCGTGCCCGGGTTCCAGCTGGTGGACTGGATCTCGTGGACGAGGCCGGCCTTTTCCCGGATCTCGCTCCACAGGACGGAACTGTCGCCGTTTCCAAGGAGGATCGAGAGCAGGTCGAGCACCGGGGCGTCGGGGTGGGCAAGCCCGGGGATCGGCCAGGAAAGCACGGCGCGGGTCAGCTCGACGTCCTCGAATCGGTGCGCCTCGCGGGGAGCCAGCTGGATCGGCTCCGGGGCGACCGGGGCCGGCACAAGCCTGGACCGCGGGACTCCCGAAAAATGCCGCTCCACCGCTGCTCGGGCTGCCGCGGGTTCAAAATCCCCCACGGCGACGACCACAAGGTTTTCCGGCACATACCGGGTGCGGTAGTACTGGACCAAGTCGTCGCGGCTGACCGCGGCAAAGATGTCCCTGTGGCCGATGATCGGCAGCCGGTAGGGATGCTCGCGAAACGCAGTCGAAAAGAGCGCCTCCCAAAGCCGGGTGTCCGGGTCGTCGCGGGTCATCGAGATCTCCCGGAGGATCACATCCCTCTCCCGGGCCACCTCCTCCGCCGGAATGGTCGAGTGGAGCACGGCGTCGGCGAGAACGTCCACCGCCGTCTCCAGGTGCTCGCTGGGAAGGTCGATGTGGTACACGGTCCGGTCGAAGGTCGTGTAAGCATTGATGTACCCCCCGTGCGCCTGCACGGTCTCGGAAATCTGCGGCCCCGTGCGGCGCGCGGTCCCCTTGAAGAGCATGTGCTCGAGAAAGTGGGACAACCCCGCGCCCGCGAACGGGCCCTCGTGCATGCTGCCCGTCTTCACCCAGACCTGGACGGATGCGAGCGCGGCCGAGGGGTCCGCCTTCAGGATCACGGTGGTTCCATTCGGCAACACGGTCCGTTCGACCTGCTCGCGCCAAAGGGCGTCAAGGAGGTGGTACCCGGGCGAAATCTTTGGATGTCCTGGCATGGGCTCCCCGGGCTTGTCAGCGGGTCCCCTTGGCTTGGGTCCCGGGTGTGAACGGAGCGACAAAGGCCTCCTCAAAATCGTAGATGCCGTCAAAGTCCTCGCGGCGGTCCCCGTCTGTCTTGCTGAACACGTTGTACTCGATCAGGTTGAAGACAATGTCGCCAAAGTCGCGGCATCGATGTACGCCCCAGGAATCGAAGACGGTCTTCGCCATCGGCCCGAACTGGTCGAGCGCATACACCCGCAATCCCTCCAGCAGTTCCTGGCCGCTGACATGTCTCATGCGCACCGAGCCGGAGGAGTCCTTCTTGCGAAGTTCCTTCACGGTGTGGTCGAGGCCCAGGCGCACAAAATTGTAGGCCTGGCGGTCGAACCGGTTGTCTTCCTTGCAGATGAGCGCGACTGTGTCGGCGAACTCGGAGTCTTGCATGTTGCTTCCTGCGGGCAAGGTGGCGGCGGCGCTGGCGCCTATCGAGACTAAACGGGCGATTCGGCCAGAAGCCTGCGCAGGGTGGAATCAACCTGCCTGGGGTCGGCCTTCCCCTTGGCGGCCCGCATGACCTGCCCCTTGAATGCGTTGAGGGCGCTGTCCTTCCCGCCCCTGAAGTCCGCTGCGGACTTCGGGTTCGCGGCAATCGCCTCCCGGCACCACCGCTCCAATTCGGCAGGGTCCGGGCCCGTTCCAAGCCCCAGTCTTGCGACCACAGACGCGGGCATCTCTCCTGTCCCGAACATCCCGGCGAACACCTCCTTGGCAGCCTGGCCTGAGATCGCCCCGGATTCGACGAGCCCGACAAGCTCGGCGACATGGGCCGGCCGGATCCTGGACTCGCCGAGGCAGATCCTGGCCGCCCGCAACTCCCGGAGCAGGTCGTTGACAATCCAGTTTGCGGCAGCCTGGGCCCTGCCCCCCAGCCGTGCGGCCTCCTCGAAGAAATCGCACAGCGCCAGGTCCGGAATGAGGACGGACGTCACCGTGTAGGGAACCTTGTAGGATTCGAGGAACCGGCGCTGCCTGTCGAAAGGCAACTCCGGGCAGCCTGCGCGAAGGCGGGCCTTCCAGTCCTCCCCGACGCGCACCGGCATCAGGTCCGGGTCCGGGAAATAGCGGTAGTCGTGGGCCTCCTCCTTGGTCCGCAGCGACTGCGACGCGCCCGTCTGGCCATCGTAGTCGCGGGTCTCCTGGACCACCGTCCCGCCCGACTGGACGACGGCCATCTGCCGGCGGATCTCGTGGGCGATCCCGTCGCGCACGAAGGAAATCGAATTCAGGTTCTTGAGCTCGACCTTGGTCCCGAGCGCCGCCGTCCCCGACGGACGGATCGAGATGTTGGCATCGCAGCGCAACTGCCCCTTCTCCATGTCGCAGTCGGAAATGCCCCCGTAGATGATGATCGTCCTCAGCGCGGTGAGGTAGGCGAACGCCTCGTCGGCACTGGCGAGGGCGGGCTCCGAGACGATCTCCATGAGCGGCGTCCCCGCCCGGTTGAAATCGACGAGGGACTCGGATCCGTGGTGGTTGAGCTTGCCCACGTCCTCCTCGAGGTGAATGCGCGTGATTGGGATCGCCTTGTGTTCCCCCATCACGTTGCGGGCGGGTCCTGGCAGCTCGATCTCCACCGACCCTCCCTTGCAGATCGGCTGGTCGTACTGGGAAATCTGGTAGTTCTTCGGGGAATCCGGGTAGAAGTAGTTCTTGCGGTCCCAGCGGCACAACGGCGCGATCTCGCACCCGAGCATGAGCCCGGCCTTGATGACCTGGTCCAACGCGGCCCGGTTCATCACCGGCAGGGAGCCCGGGAGGGCGAGCACGACCGGGTCGGTGAGCGTGTTCGGGGGAAACCCGTAGCCCGAGGCCGCGCGCGAGAACATCTTCGACGCGGTTTTCACCTGGACATGGACTTCCAGGCCGATGACGGCTTCGTAGGTCATGGCGACGGATGCCTCCCGCTCCAATCGTGCCCCGCCTCGTAGGCCCGCGCAATTGCCAGCAGCTCGGCCTCCCGGAACGGCTGGCCGATCAACTGGAGCCCCATGGGAAGGCCGGAGCGCGTGAAGCCGCAGGGGACGCTGATCCCGGGAAGCCCGGCCAGGTTTACGCCGATCGTATAGATGTCGTTCAGGTACATCGCGAGCGGGTCGGCCGATTTCTCGCCCTTCTTGAACGCGGGGGTCGGCGCCGTGGGCGTGAGGATGGCGTCCACGTCCCGGTAGGCCTCCAGGAAGTCGCGGCGGATGAGGGTGCGAACCTTCTGGGCCCGCAGGTAATAGGCGTCGTGGTAGCCGCTGCTCAGCACATAGGTGCCGAGGATGACCCGGCGCTTGACCTCGGGCCCGAACCCCTCCGCCCGGGTCTTGAAATAGAGATCCACGGTGTCCCCCGCAGCCGCGGACCGGTGCCCATAGCGCACCCCATCGTAGCGGGCGAGGTTCGACGAGCACTCGGCGGTCGCAATGATGTAATACGCCCCGACGGCGTACTTCGTGTGCGGGAGCGAGATCTCGCGGATCTCGCACCCGAGCCTGCGGTAGTGATCGATGGCCGCCTGGACGGCGGATCCGACCTCGGGGTCAAGCCCCTCGGCAAAGTACTCCCTGGCGATCCCCAGCTTCCAGGGGCCCTTGCGCCTGGAAAGCTCCCCCCGGTAGTCGGGGATCTCGGCCTGGAAGGACGTCGAGTCGAGCGGGTCGTGGCCTGCGATCGTGCCGAGCAGGATGGCTGCATCCTCGACGGTGCGCGCGAATGGCCCGATCTGGTCGAGGGACGACGCGAAGGCGATCAGACCGTAGCGCGAGACCAGCCCGTAGGTTGGCTTGAGACCCACGACGTTGCAGAGGGCGGACGGCTGACGAATCGATCCGCCCGTGTCGGAGCCGAGCGCGGCGACAGCCTCGCCCGCGGCGACCGCAGCCGCGCTTCCGCCGGAGGAACCGCCGGGAACACGGCTCAGATCCCAGGGATTGGACGTCGTCTTGAACGCCGAGTTTTCCGTGGACGAACCCATCGCGAACTCGTCCAGATTCAGGCGCCCCCAGCAGATCGCCCCGGCCTCCTTGAGTTTCCGGATCACGGTCGCGTCATACGGGGAGACGTAGTGCTCCAGCATCCGGCTCGATGCGGTCAGCGGCTGGCCGGCCACGGCGATCACATCCTTGATCCCGATCGGAATCCCGTCGAGCGGTCCAAGGGCCGCCCCCCGGGACCGCCGCCGGTCGGACTCGGCCGCCTGGGCCAGCGCGCCGGCCTCGTCCCTGGAATTGAAGGCCTGAACCCGGGGCTCGACGTCCCGGCACCGGTCGGCCACGGCCTGCATGAGCTCGACCGACGACAACTCCCCGGCACCGAGCATCGCGGCAAGCCGTGCGAGGGGCTGGTGGAAGATCTCGGACGCCATGGCTACTCCACCACCTTGGGCACGACAAACATGCCGTCCCGCTGAGCGGGGGCGTTCCGAAGGGCATCCCCGACCGTCAGGCCCGGGTTCGCCCGGTCCTCGGCCCAGACGTTGTCCATCGGGAACGCGTGGGCGGTGGGCTCGACCCCGGACACATCCACCTCCTGAAGAAGGGCGATGTGTCCGAGAACGTCGCCGAGCTGGGCTGAGAAGGCAGCCCTCTCCTCGGGAGTCAGGGCGATCCTCGCAAGCTTGGCCACGTGTTCGATGTCAAAGTCCGGGTGTGAATCCATGGAGTCCGTCATTTTCTCACCTGCCACGGGGTCGTCCTGGCGATCTCGTCCTGGATCTTCTGGAATGCCGAATTCACCTCCGCATCGGTGAGGGTCCGTTCCTGCGCCCGGAAGACCAGGGAGAAGGCAAGGCTCTTCCTGTCACCGGTCAGTTCCTCGCTCCGGTACACATCGAAGATCTCCACGCCTTCCACCCGGAAGGCCGTGCCGGTCGCCGCCGCGGCCATCCCAGCCAGGGCCCGGCGCACCTCGCCCGCCGGGGTCGCCGCCCCGACCACCAGCGCGAGATCGCGCAGCACGGGCGGGTAGAGGCTGAAGTCGGAGTGGCGGCGGCGGGTCGTCGCGGCGGCGAGCCTGCCCGGCAGGATCGCCAGGATGCCCGCGTACACCTTGCCCTCGATCCCCTGCGATCGGACCATTTCAAGGTTGAGCAGGCCGAAGCGGGCGGTCCAGCCGTCGCCGATCTGCCCCGAGGTCGCAGAGTGGCCCTCCTGCCATCCATAGTACGGCCCGCCCACGGGGAAGAGCTCGGCGCCGGCGAGATCGATTCCCGCCGCCGCGGCCAGCGCCCCGACATGGTGCTTGGCCGTGTAGAAATCCGCGGGATCGCGCCGCTTCCAGCGCCGGGTCGGGTCGTCCGCCACGAGGAAGGCGGCCGCGGCGCACTCATAGTTGCACCCGTTGCTCTCCACGAAGACCCGGCCCACCTCGGCGAGCCGCGAGACGGCGACGCCTCGCGACTGGTTGAGCTTGAGGGTGTCGAGGAGCCCCAGGATCAGCGAGGGCCTCAGGTGGGATTGATCCGCGACAAACGGGTTTTCCAGCGCCAGGTCCTGGAGGGCCACCTGCGAAACCCAGAGGGAAATCTCCCCCGGGGAACGCAGGACCGTGTTCACGCACTCGTGAAAATCATGTCCGACGAGGTACTCGGTCGCCCGCCGGTTGAAGAGGACGACCGGATCGTCGTCCGAGACGATCCCGGCGGCGCGGACCCGGTCCGGGGGAATCCGGTCCGTTCCGTGCAGCCGCAGCACTTCCTCGACTAGGTCGATCGGCCGGTCCAGGTCGTAGCGCCAGCTCGGGATCGACACGGTCCACGACGCGCCCCCTCCGGGAGCCACGGCTTCGCGAACCACGTCGAGTTCCAGCGCCTCCAGGGAAGCCCTCATGGCGTTGTCCGGGATGTCAAAGCCCAGGCGCTCGCGGACAAAGTCCGGCGAGACCACAATCTCCCTTTGCCAGGGAACGTCGCCCCCGGCCTTGAGGGACGGGCCGGCGATCCGCCCTCCGGCGATCTCGAGAATCAATCCCGCGGCCCGGCGCGCAGCCTCGTCCGCAAGGTGCGGGTCCACGCCGCGCTCGTACCGGTAGGAGGAATCCGATGCCAGGCCGAGCTGCCTCGACGTCCTGCGGATCGTCTGGCGCCGGAACACGGCGCTCTCGAGCACGAGGTCCGTCGTGTCGGCGTCCACGCCCGATTCCACGCCGCCCATGATTCCGGCGATCACCACCGGACGCTCCGCGTCGGCGATTACCAGCATGCTGTCGTTGAGCACGCGCTCGCGCCCGTCCAGCGTCAAAAGGCCCTCCCCGGCCGCCGCCCGCCGGACAATGATCCTGCCGCCCCGGAGTCTCCCCGCGTCAAAGGCGTGCATCGGCTGCCCGTACTCGAGCATCACGTAATTGCCGATGTCGACGATGTTGTTGATCGGCCGCAGGCCGACGGCGCGGAGCCGCTCCTGGAGCCAGGAAGGGCTCGGCGCAACCCGGACCCCGGTGATTGCCAGCGCCGTGTACAGGGGGCAGTCGTCGGGGGCGTCCACCCGGATGCCGCCCGGAAGCAGCGACGACCCGTCCGCACCGGCTCCCGTCCCTTGCGGCCGGATCGAGGGATACCGGAAGGCCAGGCGGAACCATGCGGAGAGCTCGCGGGCGATGCCCAGGTGGGACAGGCAGTCCGGGCGATTCGGCGTGATCTCGATATCGAAGACGGTGTCGCCCGGCGGAAGCACGCTGTTGATCGGCGTGCCGGGGTCGGGCCGGCCGGGCAGGAGGAGAAGGCCCGCCGCATCCTCCGCCAGGCCAAGCTCCCGGGCCGAGCACATCATGCCGTCGGAGAGCTGGCCCCGGATCTTCGACTGGCGGATCGTTAGGTTCCCCGGAAGGATTGCCCCGGGAAGCGCCACGGGCACACGGTCGCCGACCGAGTAATTCTGGGCGCCGCAGACGATGGTCTTCGCTCCACCCGCCGGACCCACGTCCACCTGGCATACCGAGAGCTTGTCGGCGTTGGGGTGGCGCTCGCGGGAGAGCACCTCGCCGACCACCACATTCGCAAGCGCGGGGACGCCGGTCGAGATCACCTGCTCGACCTCGAAACCGAGAAAGGTGATGGCGTGCGCGATCTCCTCCGTGGAGGCGGTGAGCGCCACATAGTCCTTGAGCCAGTTGAGGGAGATTTTCACGGGCGTGGCTAGGAAAACTGCCGGAGGAACCGCAGGTCGTTCTGGTAGAAGTGCCGGATGTCGTCGATGCCGTACAGGAGCATGGCGAGGCGTTCGAGCCCCATGCCAAAGGCGTATCCCGTCCACACCGAAGTATCGTAGCCAACCGTTTCGAAGACCGCCGGGTCGACCATCCCGCACCCGCCGATCTCGATCCAGTCCTTGTTCACCTTCGGCAGGTGCCGGGCCGAAAGGTCCACTTCAAAGCTCGGCTCCGTGTAACCGAAGTAATGCGGACGGAACCGCGTCTTGGTTCCGGGGCCCAGAAGGGAGGCGAACACGTGGTCGATCAGGGCCTTGAGGTCGCGCACCGTCACGCCGCGGTCCACACAGAGGCACTCCAGCTGGTGGAAATTTGAGGAGTGGGTCGCATCGCTTGTGTCGCGCCGGTACACCCGGCCCGGGGAAACGATGCGGATCGGCGGGGGGCTCCCGAGCATGGTGCGGATCTGCACCGACGAGGTGTGGGTCCGGAGCAGGTAGCGCTCCCCGGGGATGCGCTTCTCGACGTTCGAGAACCGTGCCGTGGTCGGGAGATAGAACGTGTCCTGGGCGTCGCGCGCCGGGTGGTCCGGCGGGGTGTTCAGGGCGTCAAAGCAGTAGAACTCGGTCTCGACCTCCGGTCCGTCGGCCACTGCGAACCCGACCTTGCGCAGGATCCGGCACATCTCCTCGCGCACCTGGGTGAGCGGGTGGAAGGTTCCCGGGCCGGGATCGGGGGAAGGAAGGGTGGGATCGACGGGCGGCCCGATGCCTGCCGTGAGCTCGGCCCGCCCGATTCGGGAGAGGGCCGCGTCCAGGTCCGCCTGGAGCCGGGCCTTGGCCTCGTTGATCAGCCTGCCGAGGGCGGGTCGCTCCTCCCTCGGGACCGACCCCATCTGCTTCACCAGCCCCGTGAACTCCCCGTGGGGACCGACCCATCGGGCCTTGGCGGCCTCGAACTCCGGCCGGGTTCGAAGCGCGGCCAGTTCCAGGGCGGCCCTGGCCAGAAGGGCTGAGAGTTGGTCCTGCATGAAGCGAAAGGGGGATATGCCGATGTCGCCCCCCCTGCGACCTCCGTTTTCAGGTCTTGGCGGCGGGGGACTTCGCCTTGAGCGCTTCCCGGGCCTCGCGGACCAGCACGGCGAAGGCCGGCTCGTCGCGGACGGCGATGTCGGCAAGGACCCTGCGGTCGAGGACGATCCCCGCTGCCTTGAGTCCCTCGACAAAGCGGCTGTAGCTGATGCCGGCCTCGCGGCACGCGGCGTTCAGGCGCACGATCCAGAGGGATCGCCATTCGCCCTTCTTCTTGCGGCGGTCGCGGTAGGCATACTGCCAGGCGTGCTGGACGGCCTCCTTGGCGTATCGGAAAAGCTTGGACTTGTTCCCGAAGTAGCCCTTGGCGTACTTCAGGGTTTTCTTGCGCCGCTTGCGCGACGCGGGGGCGTTGGTTGCACGAGCCATGTTGTGTTTTTCCTTTCGAGGTTTTCGCCGGCGGGTCGGCTTTGGGATTTCACCCGCCGGGCGAGGTTGGGTTCAGGTCAAAGGCCGAACGGCAGGCAGCGCTTGAGCGGCCGGGCATGTCCCTCAGCGACCAGCTTGTCCTTCGACGCGCGCCGCTTCTGCTTGTTGCTCTTGCACGCAAGAAGATGGCGAAAGCCTGGGGTGCGGCGGATCAGCTTTCCTGTGGAACTCAGCTTGAAGCGCTTGGCGACGGATTTCTTGGTCTTTTGCATGAGGGAAGTGTCCAAAACAGACATCCCGGTCCCTCCTGTAAAGGGCAAAATGGAGCCAGATGGCATATCGGTATCACCGGAAACTTGGCAGGGACGGGCGGGCCGCCCATCCCTACCCCCAAGCGCAAACACACGGCAATCCGTTTGATTCTCCAATTCCCCAGTCTGATACGCCGTTATTGGGCCAATATCGCTGTTGACATGGGTGTGCCGCGTGCGAGGTTGACCCCCCTACTTTTTGGCTTCCTAGCTCAATGGTAGAGCAGCTGACTCTTAATCAGTAGGTTCGGGGTTCGAGTCCCCGGGGAGCCACCAGTTCTTTGGATCAGTCCAACGCCGCCCGTGTGCGGCGACGATGGCCGGCGTAGCTCAACGGCAGAGCACCTGTTTTGTAAACAGGCGGTTGCAGGTTCAAATCCCGTCGCCGGCTCCAGCCTTTCGCAATGCGAAAGGCTGCCGCGGCGAAGCAACGCGAAGCCGGGCTGCCTGCGAAGGTTGCCCTCCCGCCTTCCGGCTTTCCCTTTTCAAGAATTTCCACTGCCTGGTGGTGTAATGGTAGCACAGCAGATTCTGACTCTGCTTGTCTAGGTTCGAGTCCTAGCCGGGCAGCCACTCGACACGACCCCCGCGGGGGCCTGCTCGTGGCAGGCGCAGCGACTCCGCGCAAGGCCTTTCGGCGAGGTCGAAGGGCATCTAATCCGTCCTAGAATTCCGGCGCATTTCTTGGAGCCCGTTTCCGCGCGGCGCAAAGCCGGAAAAGATGGATTCTTCCGGGAGATCCCCGCTCTGCGGTGTTCCTGGAAGCGGCGGGTTCCGGCATGGTCCGTTTGAAGATAAAATTTGTGCAACGTTCCAAAGAAAGTAGATTGACAGGTGATTGCTGATCGAGAGAAGTTCGCGGCCCGTTTACCTGTACCTACCCCTCGGTTACATGCACGCCCCCCACTACCCCCGCCTGTTCTTGGGAAAGACGCCCCCAAGGCCGGCTTCCTGCGCGAACGGGGCGACCCGGGGCCGGCTCACGCGGGCAGCCGGAGCGGGCAATCCGGACGGCGCCGGACCGGCACCAATTCGTTTCTGAGACACAACAACATCACGGCTTAGCAAGTCCCACCCAACCCGATCCTCGTATGACCATGACGAACCTCCCCCTCGGTTTTCTCCTTGGCGATGCAACGCCGATGGAGCTCTTCAAAAAAGGCGGTCCCTTGATGTGGCCGATCATCATCCTCTCGTTCATCACGCTCACCGTGATCGTCGAGCGCCTCCTGTTCATCGTCCGCGAGAACAGCCACCGCGAGCCCGAGGTCGTCGGACGGATGCTCGAGAGCGTGGAGAAGGGCGACGTGGACACCGCGCTGGCCCTTGGGAAGAAGAGCAAGGACTTCCTTGCCCGGATCCTGGTCTACAGCCTCTCGAACCGCGTCCACTCCCTCTCCAATGCGTTCGCCCGGGCCTCCAGCCAGGAGCTCTCGCGCTACCAGCAGGGAATGACCGTCCTCGACACGGCGATCACCGCAGCCCCCCTCCTCGGCCTCCTCGGCACGGTCACCGGCATGATGCGCACCTTCGGCGCGCTCGGCAGCGGGACAAGCCTCGCCGACAGCTCCGCCAAGATCACCGGTGGCGTCGCCGAGGCCCTGATCGCCACCTGCTGCGGTCTCGCCATCGCGGTGACGGCCCTGGTCCCCTACAATTACCTCAACGCCCGCACCGAGCACGCGAAGCAGGAAGTCAGCGACGCCTCGCATGCCCTGGAGATCCTGATCGCCAAGGCGGAGTCCCACTGAGCCGCGCCCCCAACCCCAACCCCTGATCCACCATGGCCGGAGGAGGCAGTTCCAGAGGAAGCAGCGGCAAGAAGAAGGCCCGCATCGAGATCATTCCCCTGATCGATGTCATCTTCTTCCTGCTGGCGACGTTCGTGCTGTTCACGCTCTCGCTGAACAAGTCGAACGGTCTCCCGGTGACGCTTCCCAATTCCGAGACCGGCGAGCCCCGCGATCCGAGCGGCACCGCGACCGTCACGATCGCACAAGACGGGACAATGGCCTGGGACAAGGACCCGGTGACGCTCGACGTGTTTCTCAAGAATCTGGCGACCTTTCACCTCAAGCACCCGGAGCCGGGCTCCCACATCCTGATCAACGGCGACGCCGACGCGATGTTCTCCCAGGCCGTCTACGTCCTGGACGAGGCCCGCAAGGCCGGCATCGCCAAGGTGCTCATCGAGACCGAAGTGAAGCCCGCCAAGCGGTGAGGCCGCCGGCGCCCATTTCAACAATCCAAACCAAAGACTCCCATGGCTGGTGCCAGCTCACGATTTGACGAAGGCAAGAAGAAGGCGCGCATCGAGATCATCCCGCTGATCGATGTGATCTTCTTTCTACTCGCGACCTTCGTCCTCTTCACGCTTTCGCTGAAGCAGATCAAGTCGATCCCGGTGCAGTTGCCGGTGGCCTCGGTCATCCCGGCCACCCAGGACGACACCACGGTGACGCTCCAGCTTTCGGACCAGGGCACCTGCTACTGGAACCGGGAGCCGATCGACGTGAATGAGATCGCCCCCAAGCTCGAGACCTACAAGAGCCAGGTTGCGATTCCGCGCGTGCTGATCGCCGGCGACGACCGGGCCAGGTTCGGCCCCGTGGTCCTCGCCCTCGATGAAGTCCGCAAGGCGGGAATCACCCAGGTCTCCGTCGAGACCCGGGTCCGGCCCACGGGCCGCTGACCCGAACCAGAAACGCGCCCCCCAACCCACCATGCGCCGCGATTTATTCATCGGTTTGTTCGCCGCCCTGGCCTTCCATGTGGGCGTCTTTTGGCTGGGCGGGATCTACAACTCGGGACCGGTCAAGGCCCATGCGAAGACGGTGGAGAAGACGATCGAGATCAAGATGCCCCCCATCGAGCCGGACCCGCCCGACCCCACGGAGGTGGACCCGGACCAGCCGCCCCCGGAGATTCCGCCCCCGCAGCAGCAGGACGTCCCCCAGATCGTCACCGACAACTCCTTCGTCCAGCAGCTTGAGCCCCCCCCGCCCCAGAACATGGAGATGAACAAGGGGATCATCACCATCCCGAAGAGCTCCGGCAATTTTCAGGGAATGAAGGTCTTCAATATCGCGGACCTCGACGAGGCTCCCGAGTACCGCTTTCGTCCCGCCCCGATCTATCCCGCGGACATGAGCGCGCAGCGCGTCACCGGGACCGTGCTCGTGGAGTTCATCGTGGACACCAACGGCGACGTCCAGAACGCCTACGCCAAGAGCTCCACCCGCCGCGAGTTTGAGTCCTCCGCGGTTTCCGCGGTCAGGAAGTGGAAGTTCAGGCCGGGCCGCAAGAGCGGCCATGCGGTCCTCTTCCGCATGGAAATTCCCATCGAGTTCGACAACCCCACCGGCGACTGATGCGCACAAGAAATCCAGCCTTCCCTTGGCCCGTGTCGTCCTGGAGGTCGCTCGGCGCCCTCCTGGCGGCGGCCGCGGCCCTTGCCCTGGCGACACCCCACTGGGTCCATGCCGACGAGGCTCCGGAGCCTCCGAGCCTGAGCGACGACACGAGCGACTCGCTGCAGAAGCTCCAGCCCCTGCTGGACTCCAAGAACTGGGACGCGGCGCTGTCCCTGCTCAACGGCCTGCTTCCCGGGCTGGACGCGACGAGCTACGACACGGTGGTGATCCTCGACATCAAGGCCAGGATCTACCTCCAGATGGACAACCTTCCTGAGGTCGTGGGCCCCTGGGAGCGCGCGCTCGAGGTGTCCGACCAGCACAAGTATTTCAGCCCCCGCAACACGCTGGACATCGTGGACGGGCTGGGTCGCGTGTACTACCAGCTGAGCGGGACCCTCAAGGACCCGGCTGTCCAGAGGGTCGACCTCGACAAGTCGATCACCTACATGAAGCGGTGGCTGTCCCAATCGCCCAAGCCGACCGAGGACGCCGAACTCGGGCTTGCCGAGGTGCTCTACAACAAGGCGGTGGCCGACCCCGCCCATGTCGACAACGAGGCGATGGCTGGCGCCGTGGACGCGGTCCACAAGGGCCTGCTGATGAGCATCCACCCCAAGATCGGCTTCTATGAGATCCTGATCGCCTCCCTGCAGCTCAAGGGTGACCTCGTCGGCCTTTCGCAGTCCCTCGAGTACCTGGTGACCATAGCCCCGACCAACAAGGGTTACTGGGACGCGCTGGTGGGCACCTACATCAACCTGGCCAATTCCAACGAAAAGGACACGCTCCTGGCGCGAAAGTATTTTGCCCGGGCGATCAACTCCATGGAACGGGCCCAGGCGCTCGGCATGCTCAAGGATCCGACCCACAACTACAACCTTGCCAGCATGTACTACGAGGCAGGGCAGTTCGGCCGTTTCACCCAGCTTCTCGACGAGGGCCTGTCCAGCGGCAGCATCCAATCCACCGTGGATAACTGGGGTAGGCTCGCCTACAGCTACCAGCTCGTCGGCAACAACACCGGTTCGCTCGATGCGCTCAAGCGGGCCGAGGCCGCGTTCCCGGAAAACGGCGACTTCGACTTCAAGATCAGCCAGCTCTACTCGCAGATGGATGACACCGAGAATGCCTACAACTACGCAAAACTCGCGGTCTCCAAGCCGAAGCTCGACAAGCCCTATGGCGTGTATCTCTTCCTTGCCTACAACGCCTTCCAGCTGAAGAAGCTCGACGAGGCCCAGGACGCCGTCGAAAAGGCGGCCAGCTTCCCCGAATCCAAGGGCAATCGCGATCTTCCGCGCCTCAAAACCGCCATCCAGGACGCCGTCACCCAGAAGCAGATTGAGGAGGAGCAGAAGGCAAAGGCCGCGGCAGCCGCAGCCGGCACCGACACTCCGTCCGACGCAGCCCCCGAACCCGTCAACCAGTAAGACTTCCCACCCTCCCAGCTATGAAGAGAACCTACCTATACTTCCTCATTCCGTTGCTCGGCATGGCCGTATTCGGAGCCTACTATTGGAGCTTCACGGCGAGCTTCGACGAGAGGGAGGCTGCCAAGGCCGCCCAGGAGCAGCAGGTGCGGGACGCCGAGCGCGAAAGCGAGGCCAAGCTCCGCCAGAAGGCCGTGGACGACGCGTTTGCCCAGCAGCAGAAGCGCAAGGAGGAACGCGAGGCGAAGGCCCTCCTCGAGCGCAAGCAGGAAGACGCCAAGGAGGCCGCCGAGGCGGCAAGGGACCATGCAAAGTCCGAGGTCAGGCGGCTGGACGACAAGGTCAAGGGCCTCGAGCGCGACATCCAGGAGGCCCAGGATGACCTGGACAAGTACAACCTTGAAAAAGCAGCCCTCCAGGCGGAACAAACCGCAATTTCCGGCAGCGTCCCCCAGTCCGAGGCAAATACCAAGCGGCTGACCGAGGTCCTCGAGAAGATCGCGGCCGCCGACGCAGCTGCCGAGGCGGCCGCCGAGGCCGCCGCAAAGGCCGCCGCCGACAAGAAGTAACGACCCCCAACCCGAATCCCACTTCCACCATGAGAAAATGGATCTACGTCCTCTGCCCGGTCGCCCTACTGGGCATCTTTGTCTTCTACTACTCGATCAAGTCGCAGGAGGTCGAGGCCCGCGAACAGGAGAAGGCCGCCCAGGTCGCCGCCCAGAAGGCGGCTGACGCCGACGCCAGGCACATCATCGAGGAAAAAGCCCGCCTCGACGCCGAGAAGCGCGCCGCCGACCGGGCCGCAGAGACCGCAAAGAAGGAGGCGGCCAAGGCCGCAAAATACGCCGACTACATGGCGAAACTCCAGGACGAGACCGACAAGGCGAACGCCCAGTCGGCCGAGCTCACCGACAAGGTTGCCGAGCTCCAGCTGAAGCTGGACCAGCTTCAAAAGGCCAAGGAGGAGGCCAACCAGTCCGGTTTCGACATCGAGAAGGCAATCGAGCTCGCCGAGGTGCAGAAGGGCAATGCCGATCTCGAAAGCGAGCGCATGATCGCCGCAATCGCCGAGCGGGCCGACAAGAGCTTCCTGACCAAGATGCCACCTCCCCCGCCGGCCGACAATTGAGCCCCGGGAGCCTTTTTGCTTGCAGAACCGCGGCCGCAGCCACTTTGTGACCCTTCCATCGTTAGTCGGGGCGTAGCTTAGCCTGGTAGAGCGCTACGTTCGGGACGTAGAGGTCGCGAGTTCGAATCTCGCCGCCCCGACCAATTTTAGGAACGAAAAAGCCAGCCTCCCAAGGCTGGCTTTTTCTTTCTTTAATTTGGCCCCGGCGCAGTTCGCCAACGGCGAACGAAGGCAGGCTTCGCCCTTCGGGCTACGCGCCCCGCCAAGGCCGGGCTTGGCCAAACCATCCCGCGGCCCCGAGCTCCGTCCATGTTCCCGACCGCAGATCCGTGCCCGAGCTTGCGAGGTAGGGACGGGCGGCCCGCCCGTCCGTGCAGACCACGGGGCCGTTCGCAGACCCCGGACGCTTGTTCCATTCCTACCTTGTCTCCCCCTCACCCGCCCCGTCCGGCGCCGCCATCACCTCCGCAAGCACCCTGCCGCAGTCGTCGAAGCTGTAGGGTTTGGTCAGCACCCCCTTGAACCCATAATTCGCGTAGTTGCCCATCACGGCGTTGCTCGAATAGCCGCTGGAGACGATGGCCCGGATCTCCCGATCGATCTTTTTCATCTCGACGAGGGCCTCCACCCCGCCCATCCCGCCGGGGACGGTCAGGTCCATCACGACCATCGCATACGGGTTTCCCGCATCGTGGGCCTCCCGAAATTTTTCGATCGCCTCAGCCCCGTCGACCGCGGTGTCGGGCTCGAGTCCGTACCGCTGGAGGATCCGAGAGGCCGCAAGCCGGATCGCATGCTCGTCGTCCATGACCAGCACCCGGCCCTTCAATTCGGCCCGTGGCGCGCCTTCGGACTTGGTCCCGGAGCGCACCCTGCCCGGAAGCGCAGGAAGCCAGAAGTCGAAGGTCGTGCCCTCGCCCGGGCTCGAATCCACGGCGATGTGCCCCTTGTGCTTCCTCACGATCGAGTACACCGTCGCGAGCCCCAGGCCGGTCCCCTGTTTCTTGGTGGTGAAGTAGGGTTCGAAGATCTTCGAGAGATTCTGCGCCTGGATGCCCTGGCCGCCGTCGGCCACGGAGATGTGGACGTAGTTGCCGGGGTCCAGGGGCAGGCCCGTCTCCGGCCCGACCTCCTCATTGCGCGCCGAGATGCGCACGAAACCTCCCCCCTCCATGGCCTGGACCGCGTTGAGGACGAGGTTCTGGACGATCTGCCCCACCTGGCCCTTGTCCGCGTCGGCCGGCCAGAGTTCCTCGGCGAGGTCGAATTCGCACTTCACCTTCGATCCACGCGACGCGAACTCGGCGACCTCGACCACCACCGCGGAGAGCTGCACCGCCGAGCGCACGGGATCGCCTCCCTTGGCGAAGGTCAGGAGCTGTTGGGTGAGGTCCCGGGCGCGCAGGGAAGCCGCCTGGGCGCCGTCCAGGTACTCGCGGATCGGCAGGTTCTGCTCGGAGTCCACGGCAGCCAGGGCAAGGTTGCCCATGATGGCCGTGAGCAGGTTGTTGAAATCGTGGGCGATGCCGCCGGCCAGGACTCCGATCGACTCCAGCTTGGAGGCCCGCTGGAGCTCGCCCTCCAGCCGCTGGCGCATGGTGACATCGCGAAAGACCAGGACCGCGCCGGTGATCTCGCCCCGGTCATTGCGCACCGGGGCGCAGCATCCCTCGATAGGGAAGACCTGCCCGGGCCCGCTGTAGAGGACCGCCTGCTGGGGGAGATCGACGGTCCTCCCCTCGCCCAGCACCCGCTCGACGGGCCATGCGACCCGCTTGCCGCCGGGCGCAATGTCGCCGAGATAAAAAACCTCCTGCATCGTGCGCCCCACCCCGGCCCCGGGCACGCAGGCCGTGAGCCGCTCCGCGACCGGGTTCATGTACTGCACCGTCCCCGCCAGATCGATCGTGATCACGCCCTCGTCCATGGCGGACAGGGTAACCGCAAGGCGCTCCTTCTCCGCGGCCAGCGCCGCCTCGACGGCGCGGCGGGCGCTGATGTCCACGGTCACGCCGGCGACGAGCCACACCCGGGGCCCCACTTGGGTGATGGAGGTGTGCTCGTGGAGCCAAAACACCCTTTCCCCCACCTGGATCCGGAACTCGTGTTCGTAGCCGGGGGCCCCCGCGCGCATGGCCTCCATGCTCACCCGGTCCATCTCGGCGGAGTCCAGCCTCAGGGCCGGCGCCCAAAGCTGGTACTCGTTCTCGGACGGATCCCGGCCGAACATCCGCCGGTAAAGCTGGGATTTTGGAACCTTGTAAAAGAGCCACGCCGATCCGGGACCGTCGGCGTCAAAGGTCACCCGGGCCTGCCAGAGGATGCAGTCCGCCTTGTCGAGGATCTCCTCCAGTTGCGCCTGGGTTTCGTGGTGCGCGGCCTCGGCCTCCTTGCGGGCCGTGACGTCGGTGATGATCCCCACCACATTCCACTTTTCGTGCTCCACGGGCGTGATCGCGACCTGTTCGCGCACCCAGAGCTGCTTGCCGTCGCGGGTGATCTTGAACTCCTGGCTGTATCCCGGGGCTCCCGAGCGCAGGGCCTCGTTGCTGCGCTGGTCCAGCTCGCCCTGGTTCGGGATGTCGTCCGGGCCCCAGAGCACGTGCTTCTGCTCGGAAGGGTTCCTGCCGAAGATCCGGCGGTACAGCCGGGTTGGCGGAATGCTGGGAAAGAACCACTCAAATTCCCTGTCGCCCGTCCCTGACCGGATCACGCGGGCCTGCCAGAGCACGCAGTCCACGCTGTCGAGGATGCTCTCGAGCTGGACCTGGCTCGCCCGCCGCGCCTTCTCCGCCTCGCTGCGTTCCGTGACGTCCACGACCAGCCCGACGATGTTCCACTCCTTCTCCCGGACCGGGTAGATCGAAACCCGTTCCTGGAGAACGAACGTCCGACCCTGGTTCACGACGTGGAATTCCTGTTCGTAGCCGGGAAGGCCTTCGCGGAGAGCGGCGTTCAGGCGCGCGTCCATCTCCATCCGCTCGGGAACGTGGCCGCTGAAGAGGTTTTTTGCGTCCGGTCCGCTCGTGTCCTGGAGGGTAAACGGCCCGACATTTCCAAAAATCCTCCGTTGCAGCCCGGACTCCGGGACATTGAAGTGCCATTGCTGGACGCCCTCCAGCTCGACGACCCGCGCCTCCCAGAGCATGCAGTCGGGGCGCTCGAGGATCCGGTGGAGGTGCCCCTCGCTCCGGCGGAGCGCGGCGTCGACCTCCATCTTGCTTGTGATGTCGGTCACGGAACCGAATACGCTCCATCGATCCTCGCCGACCCGCTCGATCGCCGCATTCTCGCTCAGCCAGTGCACCTTCCCGCCGCTGACGATCCTGAATCGTTGCTCATAGCCGGTCGCCCCCGACTTGAGGGCGGTCCGCGACCGGGTGCGCATTTCGTCCATGTCTGGGGCGGATTCCAGGGTCCACAGCCCCGTTCCCGTCGTCAGGGCCGCCGCAAGCGTGGTGAGGGAGTTGTCCTCGGAAGCCGTGGACACCTCGAACTTCCAGGTGAACTCGGTCCCGTTGCGCCGCACGTCCGCCCGCCAGAGCAGGAGGTTCGTCCGGGAGAGCACCCGGCGAAGCTGGACCGGGCTTACCCGGGAGAGGATGGGCGCGAGGCCCTGGTGGGGTTCAACTGGCATGGTCGGGACCCGGGGTGAGAACCTCCCTCAACACGCGGGTGACATCCTCCAGGGCATACGGCTTGGCGACCATGCCGCGGAACCCGTACGCCTGGTAGTTCGCCATCACGGCGTCGCCGGAGTACCCGCTGGAAACGATCGCACGCACGTCGGGGCAGATCTCCCGGATGCCGGCCAGGGCCTCGCAGCCTCCCATGCCTCCCGGGACGGTGAGGTCCATGACCACGGCGCCAAAGTCCCTCCCGCTCGCGTGGGCCGCCCTGAACTTTTCCACCGCCTCGGCGCCGTCGCTCGCAACCTCGACCTCGAATCCGATCCTCTGGAAGAGCCGTGCGGCCATGGTCCGGATGGCCTCCTCGTCGTCCATCACCAGGATGCGCCCCGAAAACGACCTGGAAGGCCCGGCTGGGCCGGGCTTTCGGTCGAAGGCCGGCTCCTTAAGCGCCGGAAGCCAGATGTGAAAGACGGTGCCCCTGCCGACCTCCGAGTTCACGGTGACGTGCCCGAGGTGCTTCTTCACGATCGAATAGACCGTGGCGAGACCGAGGCCGCTCCCCTGCTTCTTGGTCGTGAAATAGGGATCGAAGATGTTTACAAGGTCCTCCGGGGAGATCCCGACGCCGGTGTCCGCGACGGCGATGTGCACATAATCCCCGGCGTTCAGGCCCGCGACCTTTCCGGCGGGAACCGGTTCGTTCCCGGCGCTGACACGGATGATGCCACCCACGGGCATCGACTGCGCCGCATTGATGACGAGGTTTTGGATGATCTGCCCGATCTGACCCTTGTCGGCGTTTGCCGGCCAGAGCCCGTCCTGCAGGGCAAACTCGCACTTCGCCCGCGATCCGCGAAGTGCGAAGCGCGCGACCTCCTCCACGATGCCAGCGAGCTGCACGGCGGAGCGCACGGGGTCGCCGCCCTTCGCGAAGGTGAGCATCTGCTGGGTCAGGTCGCGGGCGCGCAGCGACGCCGCCTGCGCCCCGTCGAGGTATTCCTTCACCGATCCCCC
>Ga0302319_10000804_pt1 | contig 70294 bp, 64 predicted proteins | sample Bog_T0_2_FD_203319 | JGI IMG/M metagenome (GOLD analysis project Ga0302319, IMG submission 203319) | Peat permafrost microbial communities from Stordalen Mire near Abisko, Sweden - Bog_T0_2 | ecosystem: Environmental > Terrestrial > Soil > Wetlands > Peat | place: Sweden: Abisko, Stordalen Mire...
AATCTAGAAATCACGTGGTTTAGGCAGAGCTTTTCGTAATTCGTAATTCGCAACGGTGGCGCGAACCTCGGCCCAGATCTTCACTATATATGGTAGCTAACTGACACATCTACATAAGCGTCCCGCCGGGAAAGATGTATTTGATGGTGAGGAATTCGGTGTCGAACTGCTCGATATAGCTGGTGGTCGAGATCATGCCGATGCCACCCGGTTTCAGGGCGGTGGCGATGCCCTCGATCCACTCCGCCTGACAGGAACGCGCGGCGTGTTCATAGACGCCCACCGATACATACCGGTCATAGGTATTGGGTTCCCGGGCAATGTCGCGATGATCGCCCTCGATGATGCGCACCCGCCCGGTCAGGCCACGCTGTTCGATGCGGGCCTGCATGACGCGGTTCTGTTCGGGCACCAGGCCGTAATTCACCACGTCGGCGCCGTATTTCTCGGCCGCCAGGAACGCCATCGCCCCCCAGCCGGAGCCGACCTCGACCAGCCGGTCGCCGGGTTTGAGCAACAGCTTGCGACAGATATAGTCGCAGCGTTGCCGCTGGGCGTCGGCCAGATTGGTGGTGCCCTCCGGCCAGTAGCCTTCGGCATACAGGCAGTCGTCACCCAGCATAAGACGGAAAAACTCGAACGGCAGCCCGTAATGGCGCCGGGCGTTGGCTTTCGCCTTGGCATAATCGCGGTTATTGTCGTGCCACTCGAGATATTTGCGTTTGGCCAGCAGCAACGGATTGGCGCGGTAATGGTAGTCGCCGGAGAAGGCCATGCGCATCAGCCGGGAAACCGCGCGGTCGCCGTTGATGTCGATCTCGCCGTCGAAATGGGACTCGAAGAAGCCGACATAGCCGAGCAGCAGCATCCGGCGCTCGGCCTGCGGGGTCTTGAAGACGATGGAAATGTCGGGGGTGCCATCGTGATTGCGCCAGGTGGCGCCATCGGCGAAGGTGAGGTGGAGGACGCCGCTTTGGCCGCGGGCGACCCGCTTGAAGACCTGTTGCAGGAGCCAGTTCATCGACATAAGCCGACATCTCCGGTTTGTTCCGGTGTCGGCGGGCAGGCCCCGCGCGGCCGGGCGGCTCGCGGAGGGCACGGGGATGTGGAGCGATCCCGACCTTCAACCGGACAGGCTGACAGGGTGAAGCCGGGGGCAGGTTAGGCCATCCTATTCGCGGATGCAGCAGGAAATCCGGGCCGGTAGTTGGGTCAGTTTGAATCTGACCCACTACCCCCCTCCAAGTAATGGGTTCCAAGGGGCCCTTGCCCCTTGGTGGGGTCCAGGGGCAAAGCCCCTGGCCTTGCTTGCTTCCTCGCGATTGCCCAGAACTCAGGACCGGAGCAATCTAACCGCATGAACGTCTCAACCCCCCCCACCTACCGCATAGGCATCGACCTGGGCGGCACCAAGATCGAGGCCGCCGCGCTGGCGGACGACGGTGGTTTGCGGGTGCGCCGCCGCATTCCCACGCCGCCGGGCTATGACGCCTCGCTGGCCGCCATGGTGGATCTGGTGCGCGGCATCGAGGCCGAGCTTGGTGGCAGTGGCAGTGTGGGCGTGGGCATTCCGGGGGTGATCAGCCCGGCCACCGGCCTGGTGAAGAATGCCAACTCCATTGCCCTGAACGGCCATCCGTTCGACCGCGATCTTGCCGAGGCGCTGGGCCGGGCGGTGCGGGTGGACAACGACGCCAACTGTTTTGCCCTGTCGGAAGCCGCCGACGGCGCCGGGGCGGGGCGGCATGGCGTGTTCGGGGCTATTCTGGGCACCGGCTGTGGCGGCGGCATCGTCATTGGCGGGCAGGTGCTGCAAGGCCGCCACCGGATTGCCGGCGAATGGGGCCATACCCCCCTGCCCTGGCCCTCGGCCGACGAAACGCCCGGCAATCTGTGCTGGTGCGGCCACCACAACTGCCTGGAGACGTGGATTTCCGGCCCCGGACTGGCCCGCGACTGCGACGGCCCCGGGGCGCGCGACGCCAGCGCCATCCCCGCCCGGGCCGCCGCCGGGGAAGCGCGGGCATGTGAGGCGCTGGCCCGGCACGCCGACCGGCTGGCGCGCGGCCTTGCGGTGGTGATCAACCTGACCGACCCGGATGTGATCGTGCTCGGCGGCGGGCTGTCCAACATGGACCATCTGTACGCCGAAGTGCCGCGCCTGCTGCCGCGCTACGTGTTTTCCGATTTCGTGCACACGCCGGTGGTGCGGCATGTGCATGGCGACTCGTCGGGGGTGCGCGGCGCCGCCTGGCTGTGGCCGGCGACGCCGACATAGTGGCGCCATGCCGGCGCTGTGCCGCGACTGCGGGGCGGTGGCGGGCGAGGCGCCGGTATGCGCGGCGTGCGGCGGGCGGCGCATCCTGCGGCACCCCGAACTGTTCTCGCTGCACATCGCCCATGTCGATTGCGACGCCTTCTTCGCCAGCGTGGAAAAGCGCGACCGGCCGGAGCTTGCCGCCCGACCGGTGATTGTCGGCGGCGGCGTGCGCGGGGTGGTCACGGCGGCCTGCTATGTGGCGCGCATATATGGCGTGCGCAGCGCCATGCCGATGTTCAAGGCGCTGAAGGCGTGCCCGGACGCGGTGGTTATCCGCCCCGATCTGGCCAAATACGCCGCCGTCGGACGGCAGGTGCGCGGCATGATGGAGCGGCTCACCCCGCTGGTGCAGCCGCTCTCCATCGACGAGGCGGCGCTGGACCTCGCCGGCACCGAGGCGCTGCACGGCGCCCCGCCGGCCGCCGTGCTGGCGCGGTTTGCCCTGGCGGTGGAGCGCGAGCTGGGGATCACGGTTTCCATCGGGCTTGCCCGCAACCGGCTGCTGGCCAAGATCGCCGCCGGGCGCGACAAGCCGCGCGGCTATTGCGTGATCGGCGCCGAGGCGGCGGAACTGCTCGGACCCGAGCCGGTGCGGCTGCTGCCCGGGGTGGGGCCGGCGCTCGCCCGCAAGCTGGAAGGGATGGGCATGACCCGGCTTGCCCATTTGCAGGCGCTGGACGACCGCGCCGCCCGCGCCCGGCTCGGCGATGACGGCCCGGCGCTGGTCCGCCGCGCCCGGGGCGAGGATGCGCGCCGGGTCGATCCGGTGCGCGAAACCAAGTCGATCAGCGCCGAGACCACATTCGACACCGACATCACCGGCCGCGCGGCGCTGGAGCGGCAGCTCTGGCGCATGGCGGAGAAGCTGGCCCGCCGGCTGCGGGAACAGGGTTTCGCCGCCGGCGGGGTGGTGCTGAAGCTGAAAACGGCCGAATTCGCCCAGCGCACCCGCGCGCAGCGGCTCGGCGCGCCGACATGCCTGCCGGATGTGCTGTTCGCGGCCGCCCGCGCGATGCTGGCCCGCGAGGCGGACGGCACCGCCTTTCGTCTGATCGGCATCGGCGCCCAGCCGTTGCTGCCCGGCCACCTGGCCGACCCGCCCGACCTCGCCGACCCGCAGGCGCCGCGCCGCGCCGCCGCGCAGGCCGCCATCGACGCGCTGCGGGACCGGTTCGGTGCCAGGGCGGTGCTGCGGGGACGCGGCCTGTAGCGGCCTGCTCCGCCGCGGTTAACCGACCGGTAGCACCTTTTCCATCTATTATTGGGGACTTCCCGCCGCTCCGCCAGACGGGTGCGCGGCCAGGAATAAGATAACGGCGGGAAATCCCGGGTTGACGGCTTCAAAGTGGGTTACAACATGAAATTGAATTCGATCGGCAGCCGCCTGTTCATGGTCATTGCCGCCAGTCTGGTCGGCATGGTTGCGATAGTCTCGGTTTCGTCGTATCTTCTTTATCAGCAGATGATCACCGACAAGATCGACAAGACCCATGCTGTCGTTGAAATCGCCCGTGACGTGGCCAAATCCTTCGCCGCGCGGGCGCAGGCCGGGGAGATCGACGAAGCGACGGCGCAGGCATTGACCAAGGCGACGATCCGCGGCCTTCGCTACGACGGCAAGAACTATGTCTATATTCACGACCTGACCGGGACGGTGCTCGCCCACGGCGTGGCGCCGGCACGGGAAAACAAGAATTTCATCAACGAGAAGGATGCCGCCGGAAACGACTATATTCAGGACATCACCCAAGTCGGCAAACAAGGCGGTGGCACCGTTCGCTATTTCTTCCCCAAAACGCCAGGGGGTACGCCCCTTCCCAAGCTGGCCTCCATCGTCACCTATGCGCCCTGGGGATGGCTGTTCGCCAGCGGAACCTATATCGACGACGTGCAGGCCCAGTTCTGGTCCGTGGTGACGGTGCTTGGCGGATTGGCCGGGATTGTCCTGATTGTCGCGGCGACGACCGGGGTTTTGTTGTCGCGCTCGATCTCCAGGCCGATCCGCACCCTGTCCGACGTCACCCGCAATATCGCGGCGGGCAACTACGCGATCGAGGTGCCGGCGGCCGGTCGCGGGGACGAGGTGGGCACCCTGGCACGGTCCATCCAGCAGTTGCGGGATGAGGCGATGCAGGCCAGCGCGCTGCGCGTGGCCCAGGCCGAGCAGGAACACCGCACCGCCGGCGAACGGCGCGATGGCATGCTCAAACTGGCCGCCGGCTTCGAATCGAGCGTGATGAGCGTGGTCGGAACGGTATCGCTGGCGGCCACCGAGATGCAGACGACCGCCGGGTCGATGGCGGCGATGGCCCAACAGGGAACCGCCGAGACCACCACTGTCGCCGCCGCCGCCGAGCAGGCCACCGTGAACGTGCAAACCGTCGCCTCGGCGGCGGAGGAACTGTCATCCTCCATCGCCGAAATCTCCCGCCAGGTTGCCGATGCCGCCAGAATATCGGCCACCGCCTCGGACGAGGCGCTGCAAACCAACACGGCGGTTCAGCAATTGTCCGCCGCCGCCGACCGTATCAGCGACGTGGTTCGCCTGATCAACGGCATTGCCAGCCAGACCAATCTTCTGGCCTTGAACGCCACCATCGAGGCGGCGCGGGCCGGTGAGGCCGGTCGGGGATTCGCGGTGGTGGCGGGTGAGGTCAAGAGCCTGGCCAACCAGACCGGCCGCGCCACCGAGGAAATCGCCAGCCAGATTGCGTCGGTGCAGGAGGAAACCCGCCACGTGGTTGCCGCCATCCGCAACATCGGCGCCGTGATCGGTCAGTTGCGCGAGATCTCCTCGAACATCGCCTCGGCCGTCGAGGAACAGGGCGCCGCCACGGCGGAGATTGCCCGCAATGTCCAGCAGGCCGCACAGGGCACGCAGCAGGTTTCCCATACCATCGGCGTGGTTACCGGGGCGGCGTCGGCGACCGAGGCTTCCGCGGCACGGGTGGCGGATTCCGCCGCGGGGCTTGCCTTGAATTTCGAGCGCCTGCGGGGCGAAGTGGCGGATTTCCTGGAAAACATCCGCGTCGGCTGACGCAGCTTCGGCCGCACCCCCGCGCCGTCACCGGGCGGGGGGATTATCGCCGCCGTTTTTGCATAGCGGACGGCCGGGGCGTCCGGCAGGCTGATGACGATCGGGCTCGAAATCACCTTCCGGCACAGAAGCCGCCGCATCGGCCCGGTTCCGTCTTTCGGTCAGCCAATCAACAAACCCGAGGATATCATGAAGTCTCACAGGCTCTCGATCCCTGCCGCCGCCGCCGCGGCCCTCGCGCTGCTGCCTCTCGCCGGCCCGGCCATCGCGCAGGGCCTCCCGCCGCAATCCAGTGCCATCGCGGCGCCCATCCCGCTGCCGGAAGCGGTGACCATTCACGCCAAGATCACCGCCATCAACCCGCAGACCCGGGAAATCACCCTGGCCGGCGCCAATGGCGCCGCCGTGACGCTGACGGCCGGCCATCTGGTGGACCTGAGCCGCCTGAAGGTGGGCGATACGGTCAACGCCAAATACTACCGCTCGGTGGCATTCCTCATCTCGGCCCCGGGCTCCGCCGCGCCGGAAAACGACGTCGCGGCGGCCGCCGCGCAGAATGTCCAGGCCCCGGGCGGCGACATCCTGGTGCTGACCCGGATCAGCGCGACCGTCGTCGGCATCGACCTGGCGGCGCACAGCATCGACCTGGTGGACCCGTCGGGCGGCGCCGTGCGCACCATCGTCGTCACCGATCCGTCGCGCATCGCCCTGCTGCCGCAGTTGAATGTCGGCGACACCATCACCGCCGTGGTCAGCCAGTTGCTGGCCGTGTCGGTCGATCCCGCGCCCAAGAGTTGGTTCTGAGCGTCCAGGCCGGCCCGTGCACCGCACGGGCCGGCCGCCTGCCGCCGATGCAGCGGTGAGGCAACCGCCCCCGCCCGGATATTGGCCGGGTTCCCGACCACCGCCGCCCGGGCCTTGCGCTGCCCGATCATGACAGGCAGGCGCCATGCCGCCGCGGCATGGATTGCGCTCCGGGGCCGAACTTGCTACCAAAAATTTGATCCTTCGTCACGTTCGGCCTGATTGGCCGCGGGGACTTGCATGCCCAGGCTATTGATCATCCAGGCGGCCACCTATCGCTCTCGCGACGACCGGCGTCCGCTGAGAATCCGCAAACGCAAGCTGGTCGGGGCGGTCATGCCCTATCTGGCGGCCCTGGCACCGCCCGGCTGGGACATAACGCTCACCGACGACGCGATCGAGGAGCCGGATTACGCCGCTCCCGTCGATGTTGTCGCCATCACCGCCCGGATGGTGACGTCGCTGCGCGCCTATGAGATCGCCGACCGGTTCCGGGCCAGGAAGGTTCCCGTCCTGATGGGCGGGCCGCATGCGACCTTCTACAGTGCGGAAATGGCCGAACACGCCGACGGCGTCTGCATCGGCGAGGCGGAAGAGATTTTCCCCGGGATGCTGGAGGACGCCGCCGCCGGCCGGCTCCGGCAGTTCTACCAGCGCGAGGATGCCGCCAGCCTGGAGGGCATGCCGACCCCGCGCTGGGACCTGCTCAACCCGAAGCATTACGTGTTCTACCGGCCGTTCGTCATCCAGCAGTCGCGCGGCTGTCCCTACACCTGCGATTTCTGCGCCGAGCGCCGGCTGAACGGCGATTACGGCTACCGCGACCGCCCGGTGGGCGAGGTGGTCGAGGAAATCAGGAAATGCGGCAGCCGCCACATCTTCTTCGCCGCCAGCCAGTTCGTGGGCCACAAGGGCCGCACGATGCAGTTGCTGGAAGCCCTCATTCCGCTGAAAATACGCTGGTCCGCGCTGTTTTCACCGCGCTTCGGTCTCGACGCGGAATTCCTCGACCTGGCGAAGCGATCCGGCCTGTTGCATGTCAATATGGGGATCGAGAGCATATCCCAGAACACCTTGAAATCCATGCGCAAGGAATTCAACCGCTCGCACAGTTACGAGGATATGATCGGCAATCTGAACAAAAGGAATATCAGCTTTTCCTTCAATTTCGTTTTCGGCGCGGATACCGACGATCATGACATTTTTCCCTCGACCCTGAAGTTCCTGCAGGAGCACAACGTCCCGGCGGCCTATTTCAATGTGCTGGTGCCGCTGCGCGGCACACCGCTCTATGACCGCATGAAAGCCGACGGCCGCATCATCGATGAGCCCAACATGGAGCGATGGCCCGGCGTATTCTGCCACTTTCATCCGTTGCGGATGTCGGGGCAGGAACTGGTGGGGCATGTCCAGAAGCTTCAGCGCGAATTCTATTCGCTGCGGTCGATGACCCAGCGTCTGCGGATTCCGCGCACGCAGGCGGATCTGGCATCGTGGAATGTGAACATGACCCAGCGCAAGGTGGCGCTGCACTCGGACAGCATGTGCGAGTTCAGCGAGTTCTGACGCCGCCGCGCCGCGCCGGCCGAGGGGAAGGCCGCACCCGGTGTGGTGATACGGCCCGTGTGGCCGGGGGCAATCCGGCAATCGCTGCCCATCACCCCCGCGCCACCGGGACTACAGTGCCGCCAGAATGACCTCGGCCCGGCTGACATCGAAGCCGCCGGGCGCCTCGATGGCCAGATGGGTCACGCGGCCGTCCTCGGCCACCAGGGCATAACGCTGGCTGCGCACGCCCAGGCCGCGCGCCACCAGATCAAGTTCGAGCCCCAGCGCCCGGGTGAACGTGCCGGACCCGTCCGCCAGCATGATGATCTTGTCCTCCACCGCCTGGTCCTTCGCCCAGGCGCCGAGAACGAAGGCATCGTTCACCGCCACACAGACGATATGGTCCACCCCCTTGGCGGTCAGCGCAGCGGCGTTCTGCACGAACCCCGGCAAGTGCTTGGCGCTACAGGTTGGTGTGAACGCCCCCGGAACGGCAAACAGGACCACCTTCTTGCCCTTGAATATTTCGTCAGTGGAAACTTCCTTCGGCCCGTCCGCCGTGGCAATCATCAGCTTCATCGACGGAATAGTGTCGCCGACCTTGATCGTGCTCATTGGAGGGTTCGCTCCTTACTGGTGCCGGTTACGGCTGCCGCGGCCGGCGGCCCTTCCGCCGGCATGCAGGCGACGATTCCTAGCCGGCAAAGCCGCCAAAGTCACGGGAGCCGTGACACCAATCCGTCACCCGCGCGCACCGCCCGCCGTACTGCTTGAGTGCTTGCGTCACGGCGCGGTCTGTCCAACATTGGGGGGGATGGAACGCAAATCATCCGAACCGGTCACCTCCGCCTCCTGGCTTGCCGGGCAGATGCTGATCGCCATGCCTGCCATGGGCGATCCGCGCTTCGCGCAGGCGGTCATCTATGTGTGCGACCATTCGGCCAAGGGCGCCATGGGCATCGTGATCAACCGCCCGCTGGAAACCCCCAGCTTCGAGGATCTGCTGCGCCAGCTCAGCATCGACCCGATTCCGCCGGCCCGCAGCATCCGCCTGTGCAACGGCGGCCCGGTGGACAACGCGCGTGGCTTCGTGCTGCACAGCGCCGACTGGACCGGCGAGGGCAGCTTGCGGGTGGACGACGTTTTTTCCCTGACCGCCAGCCTGGATATCCTCAAGGCCATTGCCGGCGGCGGCGGCCCGAAACAGGGCGTGCTGGCGCTCGGCTACGCCGGCTGGGGACCCGGCCAGTTGGACACCGAGATGCAGCAGAACGCCTGGCTCTCCGCCCCCGCCGACCCGACCCTGGTGTTCGACGGCGCGCATGAAACCAAATGGCGCCGCGCCCTGGCCACGCTGCGCATCGACCCGCTGCTGCTGTCGGACGCCGCCGGGCACGCCTGAAATCAAGGCGGCGGCCCCGGCCGGCGCAGCCGGGTCCGGGCCGGTGCCCGGATCATCGCCAGCGCCTGGCGATCAGCGCCTGCCCCTCGACGACTTCATGGATGACCCCGTCGACGGCATAAGGAGACAGCGCCACCCGGATGTCCTCGGCCACCTCCTGAACCTGCGGCGGCTCCAGCCGCGACCAGGTAGCGCCGAACGACAGCACCCGATCGACGAAACGTTCCAGCCTGGTGGCACGGCGCTCCACCACCGTATGGCGTTCGAGGAATTTGAAAGCCGACTCCAGCAGGATCGCGTCGTTGCCGAGGGGCGAGGAACGGGCGGCCGGCCCCACCCGGTCCTGCGCGGAATGCTTGTCGCGGACCGCCTGATAGGCCGCCAGCCAGGCATTGGCCGGCACGTCCGGCGCCCGGTCGGAGAACAGCACCACCGCGCCATCCGTATCAATCAGCCGGTCCAGGCGGCGCAGCGTGTCCACGCGATCCATCCAATGGAACGCCCGCCCGATGCTCACCAGGCGGAATTGTCCCAACTGCGGCGCGAGATCGAAGGAACTGCCCTGGACGAAGTCGATGCCGGCGCCCGCCTGCGCGGCATTTTCCCGGGCGGCGTCCAGCATGTCGGCGGATGGGTCGATGGCGGTGACCTGCCCGGCATAAGCGGCAAAGCCGATCGCCAGAAAACCCGGTCCGGTGCCGAGATCGAGCACCCGGTGGCGATGCTCCAGACCGGTCAATGCCGCCACGCGCTCGATCAGCAGCGGGGGATAGGTCGGCCGCCCGGTGGTGTAGTATTTCGAGGCGTTGCGGAACCGGTCGGCTGACTGGCCAACGGTCGGGGCGCTTGCAGTCATGGATACCTCCATTGTTCGTCCATGCGGGTGGAGCCACGGCATAGGGCCGGTTCACCGGCGTTCAGTCAACTCATTCTATATATTTAATAGGATTATATGATATTTTCCTGGCCCGCCGTCCGACCGGCGCGCGACGGCACGGCAAGGATTGGAGGAACTCGCTATTGTCATCCGACGGCGCCGCTGGCTACACCCTGTCTCCGTCAGAGGGCCGACAGGTCATGGATGGCAACACGTCCGGAGGGCCGGAAACGCGGGCGGCCTGCGCCATGCCGACGGCCGGTGGCTCGCGCATGGCAGCCTGCCAGGCCGGAATCCCCGATGCGTTCCGGGCGCCGCGAGGAGGAATATTCATCACCAGCGCATTGGAGCGGTTGCCCGGTCCGCGGCCGTGTGTTTCGGATATGGCACGAACCTGCATCGCAGCGGATCACGGAGTCGTCTGATGCTGTCAAACAAGGCCAAATATGGCCTGAAGGCACTGATATATGTGGCGGAGAATCGCGGCCGTTCGGTGCAGAGCGCTGAAATTGCCAAAACAAATAACATACCCAAAAAGTTCCTGGACGCGATATTGCTAGAGATAACAAATAACGGCTTCCTGATTTCCAAGAAGGGCCGGGGCGGCGGCTATCGGTTGGCCTATCCGCCCGAGCGTATTTCGGTCGGCCGGGTCATTCGTATTCTTGACGGCCCGATCTCCACGCTGCCCTGCGTCAATGAAAGCGAATTTCGTATCTGCCCAGATTGCATGGACCAGCAGCCCTGCCGGGTGCGCGCCTTCATGCTGGATGTGCGCGATACCGTTGCCACGATCCTCGACAAGCGCATCCTCGCCGACCTGCTGACTGAGCCGGCAGCGCCGCCCCTGGTCGTCCATTACGATATATGATCGCCTCGTGCCTTGCGGCGCCCGGGGTGGTGTGACGCCACCCGCGTCAGATGGGCCGCCAGCGCCTCCAACTGCGGCCGCAAGGTCGGAATCCGCGCCTCGTCAAACACATGCCCCAGGCGGGCCTGCCCCACGACGAACAGGTTGTCCAGCTTCTGGCCGGCGGCGTCGATCACCCGGCCACCGGCGGCAAGCTCGAACCCGGTGCCGCCGCGATTCGGACGGGCCAGGCCGGCGGCGAGCAACGTCTCGGTCAGGTGGTCGCGCGGCGCCGCCAACAGGGAAGCCGGCGCGCTGCAATTGATCACCCAGTCGAACCGCCAGCGTTCCCGGGAACGGAAGGGGCGGGGCTGGACCACAACTTCCGCGCCGCCGGCCTGCCCTTCCACGCCCAGCACCCGGCCGGCGACAATGCGCAGTTGTCCGCGGGCCGCCCAGCGCAGCAGCTGATCGGCTGCCTCCGCCGGCATGCGGTGGCGATGCACCTCCCAGAACGGGCGCAGATGGCGCTCCAACCGGTCCTGGTCGGCGACAGGCAATGTGGACCACAATTGATTCAGCACCGGACGCAGCGAATCGATCGCGGTGCGCCAATCGGCCTTGCCCTCGGCGATCGCGGCGCGCAACCGGCCCACCGCATGCCGGATTCCCTGGCGCATGTCCGCCTCGGTCAGCACCGGCGGGTGCTGTTCCGACACCCCGCGGACGCGGGGCAGCAGGCCGTGCGGGGAAATCGCCGTGACCTGGCCGCGATGGCGTGCGCGGTCGAGCGCGGCGATCACCTCCACCATCATCAGGCCGGTCCCGGCCACCAGCAGCCGGTCGTCGCGCCCTACCCCGGCCAGCGCATCAGTCGCCGTGGGATCGGCGATGAAGCGATCGCCGGCGCCGTCCACCGCGAACGGCGTGGCCGGCGCCCGGATGGCCGGCGCCAGCACCACCGAATCCGCAACGATGCGGCTGCCACCGTCGAGTTCCACTGTCCACCGGCCGCCCGCCGCCACGAGCCGGCGAATCCGCCCGGTGTGGCGGACCAGCGGGGTTGGCCGGTCCGCCGCCGCCCATGCCTCCGCACTCTCCAGCGCCGACTGGACGTAATGGAAGAACAGCGGGCGCGGCAGGTAGGATGCCGTGTTCGCCGACGCCGCCAGCGGCCAGCCCAGGCGCGGACCGTGGAGTTGCGCCCAGCGGACGAAATCGTCGGGACCCTCCGCATACAGGCTCATCCGCCCGGCCGGCACGTTGAGGATGCGCGACAATCCGCCATCGCCGGCGGCGCGCCGCCATGCCGGTTCGCCGAGCGGTTCGATCAGATGGACATCGATCTCGGCCGATCGGGTGGACAGCAGAAGGCCGGCGAGGGCCGCGCCGGACAATCCGCCGCCGACAATGGCAACGACATGGCTGGACCGCGGCATGAACTTCTCCCGCCCTCGCCCTACACGCTGGATCGGCCGGCCCGGCGCCGCGCCAACAGGCTCACACGCTGAACGACTCGCCGCAGCCGCAACGTGTCTTTTCATTGGGATTGAGGAAGACAAACTTCTTCTCCGTGGCACTCTCCACCCAATCGATCCGCGTGCCGAAAATCGCCAGCGTGGCTTCCGGGTCCACCAGCACGGTCACGCCCTTGTCCTCGACGACCTCGTCGAAGGGAAACACCTCGTCGGCGAATTCCAGGCTGTAGCCATAGCCGGAGCAGCCCTGCGAGCGCACGCCGACACGGATACCGATGGCCGGCTTGTCGCGGCTGGCCAGCATGGCCTTGACCCGTTCGCCGGCGGAGTCGGTCAGCGAGATGAGAGGAAGTGGCGCCATGTTTTCCGTCCTGTGGTTTCGTGTTCAAACCGGCATGAGATGCCCGGTTTCCTCGGCATGCAGATCGTAGAGCGTCTTGTACAGTCCCCCGCGGGCCATCAGCTCCCGGTGGCTGCCCATATCGGCGATCTCCCCGCGATCGAGCACCACGATGCGATCGGCTTCGCGGATGGTTTGCAGCCGGTGGGCGATGATGATGCAGGTCCGGCCCTGCTTGAGCTGCGCCAGCGCCGCCTGGATCAGCATCTCGGTCTCGGTATCGATGCTGGCGGTGGCTTCATCGAGAACCAGTATCTTCGGCGACAGTGCCAGCACCCGGGCGAAGGCCAGCAACTGCCGCTGGCCCTGCGACAGATTGCGCCCGCGCTCGGTCAGCACCGTATCGAACCCCCGGGGCAGCGCCCCGATGAAGCCATCGGCATGCACCAGCCGGGCCGCGCGTTCGGCCTGTTCCCGGGTGATCGCCGGGTTGCCCAGCGTGATGTTATCCAGGACGGTGCCGGAAAAGATATGGAAGTCCTGCAGAACGACACCGACGCTGCGGCGCACCGCGGAGGGGTTCACCCGCATGACGTCGATGCCGTCAAGCAGGATCGAGCCTTCGGGAACGTCATAGAAGCGGCACAGCAGGCGGATCAGACTGCTCTTGCCCGATCCGGTGGGGCCGACGACGGCAACGCACTCGCCAGGCTCGATCGTCAGGTTGATGTCCCTGAGAATGGGAATTCCCGGCCTATAGCCGAAGGTCAGGTGGCGGAATTCGATCTTCCCACGAATATCGTCGGGCAGCGCCACCGGAGAGGACGGCCGTTTCAGGCCCTCTTTCCAGTCCAATGCCTGGAATATCCGTTCGCTGCTGGCGGCGGCGCGGAACACCACGTTCCATTGCTCGCCCATGGCGACGATCGGGCGGAACAGCATGTCGCTGAACTGCGCGAACAGGATCACCGATCCCAGGGTGACCGCGCCGTTCAGCACGTGATGGCCGCCGAACCACAGGATCATGGCCATGGCCAGATAGGACAGGCTGTCCATGGCCGGATTGTAAAAGGTCTCGACCAGGATGGCCCGGCGTTCGGCGTCGCAGTTTTCCTCGTTGATCGCGGTGTAGCGGGCAAAGTTGATTTCTTCGCGGCCATGCAGCTGCACCACCTCGATGCCGGACAGGTTCTCGTGCAGGTTCTCGTTGAGGCGTGACAGGCTGGAGCGAACTTCACGATAGAGCTGCCGCGACTTCCGGCGGAACAGATAGGTGGCCACCAGCACAACCGGAAGGATTGCGCCGAGGTCCAGCGTCAGGCTGGGGTCGAGCGACAGCATGATGGTGGCGGCGACGAAGAACGGCACGAATTCGCCGACCAGCACGCCGAAGCCGGCCAGCATTTCAAACAGCGCCTCCACGTCGTTGGTCAGACGTGTCATCACCCGCCCGACCGCCACCCGGTCGTAGAAAGACGACGGCAGATTCTCCAGGTGCACGAACAGGTCACGGCGGAGATCGCGCAGGCCCTTCAGCGCGGTGCGCGCCAGCAGGATGCGGAAAAAATGGCCGCTGACCGCCCAAACCAAGGTCCAGAACACATAGATCAGGCATGCCGCGGCCAACGGCGCCAGACCGGTCAGCGCCGCCAGATGCGCGGTCAGCGCCTTCTGGCCGAAATCGGGAGCGTGCAGCCTGCCCGCCGGCAGCAGAATGCCATCGACGACGACGCGGCCGACGACGACCGGCGCCATCACCGCCGCGCTGGCCGACAGCACCGCCAGCGCGAAGGCGCCGAGCGCCTGCCAGCGATACGGCGCGATCCATCGCGTCAGCCGCCACATGGACCCCAGCGACAGCTTGCGCGGATCGAGATCGGCATCGAAGACGCCATAATCGCCGGCCGCCCGAAGCTCGCCTGTGCCTGTGTGCGTCGGCGGGGCCATCAGGCGGTTCCTCCCAGCACGGCCGCGTCCGCGGCAGCCACGTGCGAGGCGCCCTCGTGCGGGCGGCCTTGCAGGCGCTGCAACTCTGCATAGGTGCCGCCCAGGGCCAGCAACTCCGCGTGGGTGCCCGATTCGGCGATGCGCCCGTCGGCCAGAACAATGATGCGGTCGGCAAAACGGGCGGTGGAAACCCGGTGGGACACCAGGATGGTCGTGCGCCCCTGCCGCACCCGTCTCAGCCGGGACAGGATGGCCGCCTCGGTTTCGGTATCCACGGCCGAGAAACAATCATCCAGCAGCAGCACCGGCGTCTGGCGGATCAGGCCGCGCGCCAGGCTGGTCCTCTGCTTTTGTCCGCCGGACAGGGTAACGCCGCGCTCGCCGATGACGGTTTCCAGCCCATCCGGCAGGCGCTGGATGGTCACGTGCAGATGGGCCGCCTCGGCGGCCTGCCAGATCTGCTCCACCGACCGCTGCGGATCGTCAAACGCAATGTTCTCGGTGAACGGCGCGGCAAACAGGAACGGGTCCTGGGCCACCAGGGCAATCTGGCCGCGCAACGCCGCCAGCGGTATGGTCCGCACATCGCGCCCGTCCAGGAATACGCTCCCCGCCGGCGGATCGAGCAGCCGCACCAGCAGCCGCAGCAGCGTGGACTTGCCCGCCCCCACCCGGCCCATCACCGCGACCATTTCCCCGGCCTCGACAGTGAGCGACACCGGGCCGAGCGCCCGCACCACGCGGCCGCCTTTGGCGCCAAAGCCGTAGCTGGCGTCGCGCAGAATGAGCTGGCCGGTGACCGCCTCGACCGGCACGGCGTCGGGTGCGTCGGCAATCTCCGGCGGGTGCTTCAGCAATTCGAAAATCCGCGTGGAAGCGGAACTGGCCCGCTGGTACAGGGTGATGAGGTTGCCGCTTTCCTTGACCAACGTCAGCAGCATGCCAAGGTAGAAGATGAAGGCGGTGAACGTGCCCACCGTCATCCTGCCGTCCAGCACCTCGCTGCCGCCGAACCCCACCACGATCAGCATCACCGCTCCGCCGCCCACCGCCATCAAGGCGGTCAGCAACGAGTTGGCCGCCATCAGGCCGTAATACTGCTCGCCGTAGGTTGTCGCCGCGCGGGTGAAGCGTTCGATCTCGCAGTCCTCCTGCGCATGCGCCTGGATGGTGCGGATGCCGTTGAGGTTTTCCTGCACCTGCTCCGACAGGGTGGAAAAGCCGGCCTGGACCTTGACCGACCGCTCCAGAATTTGTCGGGCCAGTCGCCAGGCGATGAGGGCCAGCACCGGCATCACCGGCATCAACAACAGGGTCAGGTGGGCCGACTGGTGCCACATGAACACCACCGCGACCACCGAGGAAAAGCACAGCATCAGCGTCAGCCGGGTTCCCTGCCCGACGAACTGGCGCACCAGCGCGATGTCGTTGATCGCCCGCGCCATCAGGTCGCCGATCGGAAAGCGGGCGAAGAATGACGGGCTTTGCAGCCCCATGTGCCAGAACAGGGTTTGCCGCAGTTCGAATCCAACCTGCACGGCGGTGGAACGGATCATTCGCCGCCCGGTGTTCAGCAGCAAATACCGGAACAGCATCAGCCCCAGAATCATCAGCACCGGAAACGTCAGGTCCCGATTGCCCACCGACACCCGGTCGATGCCGAGCTTGAGGTAAATGGGAATCACCGCCTCGACCAGCCGGCTGCTGTTCACCGTCACCATCGCCGGCCAGAAGGTCCAGCCGTGCCGGTTGATGTAGGGAAGAATATGGCCAAACAACGAATCCCGGAACCGGGCGGCGATAACGCGGGCGGCATTCATCGCCGCGGGGCGGATACTGAAAGCCGCAAGGCGGATGCTGGAAGCTTCGGACACTGACGGATGCGACCTATATTGTCATAAATCGTTATATATCGTTGCCGTTGCCCGTTCTATTGAATTTTCCAGACATAGCGCAGCCTCGCCCAGGACCGCTCCGGCTTGCCGTCCACGGTTCCGGCCTTGAAGTGGCACTGCGAGAGGGCCGCCCGGGCCGCTTCATCCAGCCGGGGATACCCGCTGGATGACTCGATATTGCTCTCCGCCACCTTGCCATCGAGATCGATCAGGAACCGCAGCATCACGATGCCCGCCTCCTCCATCCGCTTGGACGCCGCCGGATACTCCGGCGGCTGGCATCGTCTGGCGGCGTCGATCACCGGCGGCACCCGCACCGGGGGCGCCACCGCCACCGGCGCCGGTTGCGCCCGGATCGGGGCGGGCGGCTCGGTCGGTTTTTCGCGGGTGACCGCAACGATGGCGTTGGGTGGCGGCGGCTGCCGCACCTGGATTTCCGGCGGGGGAATATAGGGCGGCGGCGGCGCGGCCAATTTGGGCGGCTGCACCAGCGGCGGGGGTTCCGGCGGCGGCGGCTTCACCTCGTCAAGCAGTCGCGTCTCGATCGGCGCACGCAGGATTTCGACAACCTGGCGCCCCAGGCCGGTGACCAGCGCATAAACGATGGCGACATGCAGCAGCACCACGAAGCCGATGCCAACCAGGCGTCGCGATGCCGGCGTCTCATCCCCGAAGGCGACGGTCCGATAGGTCATGGCCGTGCCTCCGCGGCGACGATCCGGCGGCTGCCAACGCACCGAAATTGCCCGACGGGATCACCATCAACTCGGATCATGGCTGCTGCTCTCCATTATTCATGATGGGCGGGCCCAGGTTCCTAACCAAGAAAACGCAGATCGAGCCACGTCTTCGGATCGAATCTGACGTTCGGCTTGACCTCTTTCAGGTCCTGTAGGATCTTGACGGCATTCTCCGTTCCCTCCAGGTCCACGGCGAAGGTCAAATCCCATTGCGGGATTTGTTCATCGTAGTAGGCGCGGATGATCTCCCGCTTCACCTTCACCCGGCTGCCGGTGAAGTCGATCAGCTCGTCCAGATGCGCCTTCCCGTATTCGTACGCCTCGCGCTTGGCGCGCAGGAAGTTGCGGATGGTGGTGGGATGGAGCCTGATGAACTCGTCGCTGGCAAAGATGTAGCTGTGCTGGTAGCGCCCATAATAATCCCTGGCCCGGGCAATCAGCGTGGCCTGCCCGTCATCGACCAGCTTGAGCCGGATCAACTCGGTGGTGACGGCCGCCGCCACCCGGCCGGAGCGCAACACCATCTCCGCATTGACCCCGCCGGTGGCAACCACAATCACGTCGTTCTCGCTCAGCCCGTTGTCGTGCAGTATCTTAAGAAGGGATTGATGGCTGCCGCCGCCCAACTCGCCGCCGGCCACCACCTGCCCTTTCAGTTCCTTGACCGAGCCGATGCCCTTGCGGGCGACCAGCTCGAAATTGTTGATCTTGATCGCCGGTGACCCAACGATCCGGATATGCAGCCCGGAGGCGATGCCCATCAGGATCGGGCTGCCATATTCGCCCATGTCCACGTCGCCGCTGGCCACGCCCGCCGTCGCCTCGGCACCGCCGCGGATGAAATTGATCACCTTGAGGTCGATGCCGTATTTGGCGAACACACCCTTTTCAATGGCCAGTTCCTGCGGTCCCCAGCCGACGGCCAGGTTGGCCAGCCGAAGCGGCACCAACGGCGCACCGCGCGTTTCCGCCGCCGCCCCGCGCCCCGCCGACGCCGCCAGGGCCAGCGCCGCAACAGCGAGCGCCCGCCTGGTCGTCCGCGCCGGTGGGGCCGGGTGCATCGTCAGAAGACCATTTCGATGAACGCGTTGACCCGGTTCTGCAGCTGCTCGGTCTGCGTCCGGGTCATGTCGTCCTCGATGATGATGGTGGGGATGCCGGCCTGCGCCTTGATCTCGTCCACCAGCAGCCGGGCGATCGCCGACTGGGTGTTGCAGCCCCATTTATAGAGGAACAACACGCCATCAGTGCGCGACTTCCTGATCTGCTCGACGGTCCATTTCGCCCGTTCCGGCAGCGGCTGCTCGTATGGATAGGACAGCACCGCCTTGGCGAGTTCGTAGTACGGCTCGCCGGATTCATCGACGATGGTGGTGATGTCGCTCCAGTGGTTGTCGTTGCCGACGATGATGCCGCCGGCTTCCTCGCAGCGATAGTCGTTGGGGAACACGCAGGAACCGCAGACGAACAGACGCGCCGCGTTGTCCTGAACGCCCTGGGTCTTGTGATCTTGCCTGACCCGCTTTTCGATGTAGGCCTTGGCCTCGCGCAGAATGGACAGGCTGGCCACCGGATCGCCGTGCACCTCCATGCCACCCAGCTGGAACAGGTCGCGCCGGTCCTTGCCGTTGGTCGGCGGATTGGCGGCCGACCACCACAGATCGGCAATCTCGACCGACAGGCGCCGGCCCTCGTTGTGCAGCTTGATCTCCCGGGCGAGATCGTCCTCGGTGGTGGTGCGGCCGGTGAGCGAATCGATGTTCCTGGTCAGCCGGCGCAGATTGTCGGCGAAATAGCGGATCGCCCAATCCTTGTCCTTCTGGTGATCCAACGGATAATCCACCAGCAGCAGCTTCACGTCTTCCCGGCGGGGGCCATGCCGGTGCGCCTCGGTGCCGTATGAGACGTCCGAACAGCGCAACGCCGTGTACGGCGCCACCATGTCGGCCGGAACGTTGCCCTCCTGGATATGCTCATACCCGGCGGAGTTGCACACCTCGAAGCTGATGGCGTTGTACGCCTTCTGCTTTTCCCGCTGCCCTTCCAGCTCGTCCTGGTTGCGGGTAAGCCCTTCGCGCTGGCGCCGCGCCCAGATACCGGTGCTGGCCGGGCGGAGCGCGATGGCCCCGGCGGCATAGTACGGATCGACGCTCTGCCCGCCCTGGACAAACACGATCGGATGGCCCTGGGCCTTGGCCTTGGTCATCCGCTCATGCATCGTCATCAGCAGGTAGTTGTGCTTCAGCGTGAACGGCAGCGTCACGTCGCGCGACAGCCGCCCGGTGTACAGGTTGCTGTTGTCGTACAGGTTCGGGAACTTCACCGGCCCGACATTCGTCAGGTAATCCCACACCTCGGCCGCGGTGACGCGGGAGCCGTCGCGGAACTCGATGCCCTCGGTTTGGATGAATTCCTCGCGGACCTCCTCCGGATAGCGGTAATATTCCGCCGTTCCACCGATATTGCTTGCCTGGATATGCCTGGAGATTTCGTTCATGCGGCGATTTCCGTTTCGGTTTTCAGCTTTATCATTTCGATGAACGCTTCCACCCGGGTGCGGATGGCTTCCACGTCCGAGCCGGCGTATTCGGTGTGCAGTTCCAGCAGGGGAATGCCGATCTGCTCCAGGATATCTTTGGTTTCCTTGGCCTTGAACGTATAGGGGTCGCAGTAGCGCAGCGTGTGATAGATCACGCCGTCGGCCTTGAAGGTGCCGATCAGCGACTTCAGCCGGGCGATGCGGCCGTCGGTTGCCAGGTCCAGATAGGGCAGCGCGCCGTGCGGCGTCCGGTGCAGATACGCCCAGGCGATCGCCTCGATGGTCGGCTCCTTGATATCCACCTCCACATAGGGGATCAGGCCGGACCACAGATCGTCGCCGACAATGCGGCCGCCAAGTTCGCTGATGATGGAAATCAGCTTCTTGTCGCCGGGCGGAATGACGCTGCCGGAAATGAAGATGCGCGCCTCGTCGTCATCGGTCCGGCCGATCACCGCCTCGCCCTGACCGGCGGCCAGTTCGCCGTGCAGCGCCTGCAACAGGCCCAGATACTCCTGCCGATCCAGCACATAGCCGGCCTGGATCACGTCGAACACCTGCTCCCAGCTGATCCGCGGGTGCTGGGTGGCCTGATAGTCATAGATCGCGACGATTTCCGCGCGGATCTGGTTGTACAGCGCGATCGACGCGGCCAGGTTGGCCTCGGTCAGCTTCGTGCCGGCAAATTCCTCCAGGCGGCTGACGAAGTTGCTCAGCTCGGCGGCGAAATAGGTGTTCGCCTCGTCGAGGTAGAAGTTGCGCGGAACGCCGATGATGAACACGGTCTTCTTGAAGTAGTATTCCACCACCTCGGCGGTGCGGAACGTCTGCAGGCAGGTGGCGTCGAAGGCGAACACGTCGCTGTTGGTGATGTACGGATCGGTGTCGTCGGCGAACAGGCCCACCGTTTCACGCACGTACACGCAGTTCTTGGTGGAAATGTAGCGCCCGCCGAGTTCCACCAGCCGGTCGCTGCCGCCCAGGCCGATGCGTATCGGAATGAGACCGAGGGCATGGATCAGTTCTTCCGGCAGGCTGTAGCCCTGGAACCCCACCACCTTGGCCCCGGCGGCGCGGGCGGCCGCCAGTTCGGCCGGCCGCCCGGCCAGTCGTCGCTGAATTGCTTCTACCGATTTCAGAGTCATGTCACAGTTCCAGGTTGCAGTTGATCGGTCAACGCGGCGGTTGTTGCGGTCACGACGAGGTGATTTTCCAGGAATCCACCCGGGTGGCGATGTGCGCCAGGCTGCGGTCGACGATGACACCGAAGCCGGCAATGACCACGACACCGACAAAGACCACGTCGATCTGGAAGGTCGCGCCGGCATACTGGATCAGATAACCCAGCCCCTCGGCGCCGCCGAAAATCTCGGCGGCGATCACCCCCAGCATGCCGCGCCCCATCGACAGTCGCAGGCCGGTCAGCAGAAACGGAACCGACGACGGCAGTGCCACGGTACGGAACAACTGCCATTGGCTCGCGCCATAGGCCACGCCAACGCGCTTGAATTCAGGGTCGATGTTCTGCATCGCCACCTGCATGTTGACAAGCAGCGGAAATATCGCGCTCATCAGCACCAGCGCCACTTTCGCTTCCATGCCCAGGCCGAACCAGATGATGAACACCGGCATCAGCGCAATGCGGGGCATGGTATAGAATGCCGAAATCAACGGGCTGAAGGCGCGATTGACCCATTTGAACCAGCCGGCGGCAACCCCGATCGGCACGCCCAGCAGAATCGACAGCCCGACCCCGACCACGTAAATTTTGAAGCTGGCCAGGAAATGCCTGGCCAGCGTGCCGTCGTTGATCATGGTGATGCCGGTCAGGACCACCGCCGATGGCGAGCTGGAGAACATCGGGTCCACCAGTCCGGTCCGCGCGGCAATTTCCCACGCCGCGAACAACGACAGGATCACCGTCGCGCCCAGCGCCTGCCCGGTCAGGTTCTCGAGCAGCTTGCGCCTTCTGAAACTGCTGGCGACATTGCCGGCGGCATCATTGCGTGTTCGCAACCGCGCGAGGGCGCCGCCCAGGCTTTCCGCCAGGGTCTGCCGCTTGGCGACGGCGATGTCAGAGTTCATGGCGCCACCTTGCCTGTACTCTTATGGATGAGGTTGCTCTTATGGATGAGGTCGAATATTTCTTTGGCGCGCTGATCGAACACCGCGTCGAACCGCACCTCCGCGCTGCGCGGGCGCGGCAGATTGATGCGGATTTCCGCCACGATCCGCGCCGGCCGGGGCGAGAACACGATCACCCGGTCCGACAACAGCACCGCCTCGTCGATCTGGTGGGTGACCATCAGCACGGTCTTGCGGGTCTGGTTCCAGATCGCCAGCAATTCGTGCTGCATCGCCTCCCGCGTAATCGCATCCAGCGCCGCGAACGGCTCGTCCAGCAGCAGCAGTTGCGGCTCGGTCACCAGCGCCCGCGCCAGGTTGACCCGCTGCTGCATGCCGCCGGAAAGCGCGCCGGGAAAGAAATGCTCGAAGCCGCGCAACTGCACCAGGTCCAGGTATTTCTGTGCCCGCAGCCGGACCTGCTTTTTCGGCAGCCCGCGCAGATCCAGGCCGTAGGTGATGTTGTCCAGCACGTTGCGCCACGGCAACAACGTGGCCTTCTGGAACACCATGGCGCGATCGGGGCCGGGCCGGTCCACCAGCCTGCCGGCCACCGCGATCGAGCCGGACGCCGCCTTCACCAGCCCGGCGACGGCGTTGAGAAACGAGGTCTTGCCGCAGCCGCTGAGCCCGACGATCGTGACGAACTCACCTTCCGCGATGCGCAGACTGACGCCCCTGACCGCTTCGGTCTGCGCCCCGGTCTGCTGGTTCTCGTAGGTGATCACCAGGTCCTTGACATCCAGGATGGGCACGCTCTCGCGCCGGGCCGGCGCGTCCGCCACCTCGCCCCAACCGGCATCGGGGGGTTCGGTGGCGGACCGCCAGGGAGCCAATACGTCATTCATCGCCCATGATCCTTGTCATTGGGACGGAAAGCCGTTCCTGAATGCAAAAGGCGGTCACGGGCGACGGATGTCACTGCGCGGCGACCGCTTCCAGCACGCGCCTGGCTTCCTTGGCGCCGATCGCCTCGGCAAGCACGGCAGCACCGAGCGCGCCGGTCAGCTGCGGGTCGAACACCGGCTCGACGATGGTGACCTTCAGCACCTCCTCAAGCGCCTTGCGCATGCCGCGGTTCTTGGCAACGCCGCCCGAGAAATAAACGTCGCTGCGGATGCCGACGCGGGCGAACAGGCCGGCGATGCGGTGGGCGATGGAATGGTGAATGCCCGCCTGGATGTTCTGCGGCTTCTCGCCGCGGGCGAGCAGCGAAATCGTTTCGGATTCCACGAACACCGTGCAGGTGCTGCTCATCGGCACGATGCCTTCCGCCTCCAGCGCCAGTTCGCCCAGCTGGGCCAGGGGAACCTTGAACACGCCGGCCATCACTTCCAGAAACCGCCCGGTGCCGGCGGCGCATTTGTCGTTCATGGCAAAGTCGGCGACGGTGCCGTCGGGATCGACGCGGATCGCCTTGCAGTCCTGCCCGCCGATGTCGATGATGGTGCGCACGTTGGGGTACAGGTAGTTCGCCCCCTTGGCGTGGCAGGTGATCTCGGTCACCGTTTTCGTTGCGTAGCTGGCGGTGATGCGGCCATAGCCGGTGGACACGATATGGGTGACCTGTGACCGCTCCAGCCCGGCGTCCTGCAACGCCGCGGCCAGCGCCGCCAGACCGCCTTCCTCCGAATTGAGACCGGACGGGATGATGGAGGTCCCGGCGATTTCGCCGTCGCGGATGACGACCGATTTTGTCGCCAACGAGCCGACATCGACGCCGGCATAGACGCCCTTTACGACATTCTCTCTGCTCATTTGCCACTCCTGACTTGTAGTCGTTTGTTTCCGGCTTCCGGTGAAGCCCATTGGCCGGCGCCGGCCGCCGGGCCTTTTTCGTTATCCAGGATGCACCGCCGCTGGCCCGGGCGCCGCTTGCGCCCGCTGGACGGCGCCGGCCGCGCCAGCCAAATTGAACGGCCCGTCACAGTGGATAGAGAATGCCGACGCCGATCGGTCGAGCCGCCACGCAGCCGCGCCTGCGCGCATTCTGCCCAACCCCCTGTTCCCCACGGCCGCCCGATCTCCGCTCACGTCCTGCCGATCAACCATCAATCTACCGAATTAATAGTCATTCCGGTGATTTGCTGTCTACCACAAAACGCCAGCGTGTGAAAAAAAATTCACAGCACGACCGGCGGAGGCCCGCCCGGTAACCATCGGAAACAACTCGCCCAAACCGGTCCAAACGTCAGCGCGCGACCGGGCCGTCGGCAAAGCGGGCAACGCCGCCATCCATCGAAATCCGCCCGAATCCGCACACCGCGATGCAGCCGCCGCAGCCCCCGCAGAATTCCGAGATGAGGCTCACCGACCCATCCGGGTTCGCCTGGATCGCACCGCTGGGGCAAGGCTCCGCGCACAGCCCTTCGCAGGCGGAGCAGGTCTGCTCCGCCACAGGGAAGGTACCATCCTCGTCCAGTTGGCCGGAGGCCGCTCCAATGCTCATCTCTGTCTCGCACCAACATGCGTCATGTTTCGATGATGCCCGGCACCCCCACGCCGGTGGTTTGCTTTTCCTCGGGGTAAACCGGAACAGCCCAAGGTCACTGCGCGCATCTGCATAGTGAGCGAGTCTCCCATATCATGCGTGCGTTATGTGTGGTTTTTTCGTTTACACGCTAGTATGTCGTTGGTCAACCTTCGCATGCGCAGGGACAAGCCGCCCCCGCCCCCCTACAGATAGTTGCTGTTGCGCACCTCGTAGAGCTGGCGACGCACACGATCGCCGGGATCGGGCGGCGCGTCGCCGCGCCTCTCGCGTAGCTGCAACGAATGCGGCTTGTCACCCGGTGGGGCCTTGCCCTTCCTCCAGCCCAGCCACTCGGCGTAGGCCGATATCCGCCCGGACGCGACGATGGCCTCACGGTTGATGTCCGGGGTGGGTTCACGCAGCAGCGAAACATGTATCGCCGACACCGGGCAATGCAGGTTGCACTGGCGGCAGCTATGGCAGTCCTCCTGGCGGGCGATCAGCGGCGGTCCGTCGGTTTGCGTATCGAACACGTCCTGCGGGCACACATTCGCGCAGATATCGCAACCGACGCAGGTGTCCTCTAAAAGAAACTCGATCATGCCGCGGTCGCCTCCTGGATGAATGCGGTGGGATCGACCGCCCGGCGCCGCACCCATATCTGATCGACCCCGCCGGAAATCAGATGATGTGTCTGGTTGGGATCGAGGTTGGGGAAATCGCTCCGGCGATGCAGCCCGCGGGTCTCCGGCCGTTCGAGCGCGCTGGAATTCATCCAGCGGGCGGCTGCCAGAAGGGCCGCCGCTTCGCGGGCACGCAGAACCGACCGCGCTTCCGCCCGTGGGTCGGCATCATCGGCACCCGCCAGACCGTCGCGCAGTTCGGTCCACAACTGGCCATACCTGACCAGAGAGGCTTGCAGGCTCACCCCGTCGCGCCAGTAGTTCTTGTCGAGCGCCAGCATGTGGTCCTGCACGGCGCCCACCACGTCCTTGACCACGATGTCGTCACGCCGCGCCCGCAGCGGGCGCAGCCCGGCGCCACCAGCGCCCTCGACCTTGCGGTCAGCCGCCGAATTGCCCTGGCGGATCGCGAAGGCAGCCGCCGATTGTCCGGCAAGGTAGCCGGCGCCCTGCGCCCACGCCGCCGCCGGCCCACCGCCCGGCGGCCCGGCGCCATTGAGCTTCTCCCGGCTGGTGACATCGCCCGAGGCGAACAGGCCGGGGACCTTGGTGGACAGGTCGTCGCCGATATCCAGGCCGCCGGTGGCGCGGACGCTGCCCTCGCAGATGAAATCGACCTGGTATTTCTCCTTGAACGGATCAATGCCGGCGTCATCGAAGAACTGCGTGCTGACGTAATTGCTGGAGAAAATCAGCTTTTGCAGCTCCGGGTCGCTTTCCTTGTCGAACTTGTCCCAGGCGGCGCCGGTTTCCAGGATCGCCTTGACGGTCTGGCGCCCCAGCGTGATGGTCTTGCCGTTGTTGTCGGTCAGGGTGCTCCAACTGCCGCGATAGGCGCCCTTGCTCAGGGCGCCACGCGAGGGAACGATGTGGAACTGGCTGGTGAATTCCATGCCCGAGAATTCGGCCCCGGCCTCGGCGCCCAGCAGATAGCCGTCGCCGGTCAGGCCGCCGGTTCCGGCCGCTCCCGACAGGAACGCGGTGCCCCCGGTGGCGACGATCACCGCCCCGGCCCGCACCGACCAGCCCTCGCCGGTTTTGCGGTTGACGCCGGCGGCGCCGGCCGCCTGTCCGTCACTCAGCAGGATTTCCAGCACCGGGCTGTGGTCCAGGAATCGCACTCCCACCGCCTCGGCTTTCCGGCGCAGGAAAATCAGGACGTTGGGGGTAATGCCACCGGGCCGCTGCCGGCCATCGGCGGTGGCTGGCCATTTGTAACCCCATTCGGCCATGGCCAGCATGTTCTTGTAGGCGCGGTCCAGGATCAGTTCGCCCCAGCGCGAATCCGCCAGGCCGAAGGCCAGCGGCATTCTGGCGTTGACCATGACATCACGATGCACCGGGTCATCGGGGCGAATGAAATAGCTGCCCACGCTGCCGGCGGCGATCGGGCCGGCGGTGCCGGCGTAACCTTTTTCCGCGACGATCACCCGGGCGCCGGCCTGGGTCGCGGAAATCGCCGCCCAAAGACCGGACAGGCTGCCGCCGACCACCAGCACGGACGCTTATGTAGATGTGTCAGTTAGCTACCATATATAGTGAAGATCTGGGCCGAGGTTCGCGCCACCGTTGCGAATTACGAATTACGAAAAGCTCTGCCTAAACCACGTGATTTCTAGATTGATGCCCCGGCGCAGCAGCCGGACCCAATGAGCTAGATGTTGTGGTCGCCTGACACATCTACATAAGCGTCCCAGCACGTCGGTGCTCAATCGCAGATCGACTTTGCCGTCGGCGATGCGATCTTTCAAACCTTGTTTCGTTGTCATTTTTACCCCGCTTTTTTTCAAGGTGCCGTAGAACAGTCCAAAATCGTTTGTGGAGACTGCAACATCATCTCCACCCCGTTCGCCCGCCGTTGAGGCGGCGGCTTCATGCCGGTGCCGGCCGCCCGCAACGGCCAGGGCATGCCGGCGCAATGAACGCTTCAACTGCGACGCATTTGCATGCCGTCCCGAACTCCCGCCCCCGCCGCCGCTTGAACCACGCTCATATTCCGTTATTCTCTTATCAATCTACCCAGGAAATAGTATTTTCCCGCAGCGCCTGTCCACCGCAAAATCACCCCGGGCGAAAAAAACCGATCGCCCGCGGGCGGCGGCAACCGCCCCGCCCAGTTTGGTGCGTTGGCGCAACGCCGCATTGCGCGGCACCGTCGAAACCATTCGGCCATGGCCGCACCGGCGAACGCCGGAAGATGGCCTGGCCGTGCCCGGGCACTGGACGCCGCCAGCTTCCTCACAACCACGCCGTGCCGGCGCCGGCACAACTGTTGACCATGGCGCCCGCTCGGGCGCCACATGCGGGCGCCCCCGCCGGACTGCGCGCGCCATTGCGCGCGGCGGCGGGGCACCGGCCGTTCCGGCTGCCACCGGCGGCCCGGACGCTGAACGGGATCGCCAACTTCATGCCGGCGAGGCTGTTGATGTGTGTGAGCGCCGGCCTTCTGGCGGCGGGACTGGCGTGATTCCCGCGGGCGTGCCGCTGCGCGTGGTGGGCGACGTGCATGGCGACGTGCGTGGCTTCGCGCTGGCGGCGCAGACCGACCGCTTCGTCGTGCAGCTTGGCGACCTGACCGACGGCGGCGAGGACAGCGCCGGCACGCTGGAAATTGCCCTCGACCTGCTGGCGCGGGGGCGCGGGCTGTTCCTGCTGGGCAACCATGAGCACAAGCTGGCGCGGCTGCTGTCCGGGCGGGCGGTGAAGGTGGATGCGGTGCTGCGGGCGACGGTGGCGCAACTGGATGCGGATCAGCGCGAGCGTGCCCTGGCGGCGATCCTGCGGGCGCCCGCCTGGCTGCGGCGGGGAGATGCCTTTTTCGTGCATGGTGGCTTCCACACCGCCATGCTGCACCACCCGCCGCCGCCCTTCGGCGGGCGCGTGGAAGGGCCGCTGGCGCGCGCCTTGTTCGGCCAGACCACCGGGCGGCGCCAGCCGGACGGGTTCCCCGAGCGGGTGCTGGACTGGGTGAACCGCATCCCGGCCGGTCTCACGGTATATTGTGGTCACGACATCCGCAGCACGGACGGACGGCCCTGGACCGCCCGGGGCCTCGCCGGGGGCAAGGCGGTTTTCCTGGACACCGGCGCGGGCAAGGGGGGACATCTCTCCTGGGTCGACCTCCCCGGGGAGTGATGGCGCCCGCCGGCGCCGTGGCGGGTCCGGTCGAGGAGCAAATTCCCCCGGCAGCGGGTTTCGCACGCCGGCACCGACAACAGGGCCGGTCGCGGGCACGACAAGCGGCGGCGGACGTGGCAAAGTCGCCGCCGGACCAGAGAGGGCGGGTCGTCTCCTTGCGCCAGTTGCTGCTGATGCGTCATGCCAAGTCGTCCTGGGACGATCCCCGGCTGCCCGACCATGCCCGCCCGTTGAACGCGCGCGGGCGTCAGGCCGCGCGGGGGATGCGCCGGGCGATGCACGAACTGGGGCTGGTGCCCGACGTGGTGCTGGTGTCCTCGGCGCGGCGGACGCTGCAAACCATGGAGGCGCTGGAACCCTGGGAGGACACGCCTTTGGTGGAGCCGATGGACGCGCTGTACCTGGCTACCGCGCCGCAAATGCTCCTGGTGCTGCGCGGTGTGGCGGAGACGGCACGCAGCGTGCTGCTGGTGGGGCACAATCCGGGGCTGCACGAACTGGCGATGCTGCTGGCCGGCGCGCCGGCCATGGCCATGGGTGGCACGGCGACGCGCCGGCTGGCCGAGGGCTACCCGACGGGCGCGCTCGCCGAGTTCGCGGTAGCCGGACCGTGGCGGTCGCTCGGTGAGGGCGGCGGGCGATTGCTGCGCTTCCTGTGCCCGCGCGATCTGCCGGAGGTTACCGCCTGACCGGATGCGGCGCCCGCAGGGCGGATCCGGTCCTCCGGCGCCGGCGCCGGTCCCGCCGGATTTGGCCTTCCTGATGATAAAGTTGCCAGTTCAGACTTGACAGCGGACGCGGTGGGGCGGCATGCCGCTGCCAATACTGCATGACTCGCGGGGTGCCGTAGCGTCGCGGCCGCGCCGCGCGTTCCGGCATTCCGACCAACCTTCGCACCGAGGTCCGGCTTGCCCCTGCACCGCCCGCGCCGCATTTTCCGCGGCAGCAGTTTGGTCGCGCCAGCATTCGTGCCCGGGGTCGGGTCCGGGGTGCTGCTGCTTGTGCTCGCCGGGCTGGTGGCCGCCGGGGCCGGCGTTTTCGTCGTTCCGTTCGATCTGCCCGCGGCGTTGTTCCGGCGGGCGGCTTCCCCTGCCGGCCCCGCCCCCACCAGCCTGGTGGCCGCCGAGGCGCCGCTGGTGGCGGTGGTGGACGGTGACACGCTGCGTCTGGACGAAACCGTGGTGCGGCTGCTCGGCGTGGCGGCGCCGGGGCGCGGGCGCAGCTGCCCGGACGGAACCGGAGCCGGCTACGATTGCGGCGCCGCGGCGAGCGCCGCGCTGGCCGCCCTGGTGCGCGACCGGCCGGTGGCCTGCCGGCTGAGCGGGCGCGACCGCGCCGGCCTGGCGCAGGGCGTGTGCCAGGCCAACGGCACCGAGATCAACCGCGCCCTGGTGGCGGCGGGGTGGGCACGGGCGGACAGCCCCGGCCTGGATGCGGCGGAGGCGACGGCGCGGGCCGGCCGGCTCGGCCTGTGGCGCAACGGGGCGAACCCGGGTTTCTGATCATTTCGGCGCGGCCGGCACCCGGTTTTTGCTGCGGGCGCGAAGGTTGCGCGCCTGCCGGCGCCGCCGTAGCATCCCCGGCATGCCGAGGAATGGCCGGGGGTCGCCCGGATCGAGGTCCGGCATCGTAATTCGGCGGCCGGCCTCGCCGCCTTACACGAGGAAAAACCAATGAGCGCCACGAGCACGGGCGGTTCGATCACCGTGACGCTGAACGGCAGCAACAAGGCCGCGACGCTGCCGCTGATTCCCGGCAGCATCGGCCCGCAGGTCGCCGACATCCGCAAGCTGTATGACACCCTGGGCGTGTTCACCTACGACCCGGGCTACGGCAACACCGCCTCCTGCGAGAGCAAGATCACCTATATCGACGGCGACGAAGGGGTGCTGCTGCACCGCGGCTACCCGATCGAGCAACTGGCCGAGCACTCGTCATTCCTGGAGGTGGCCTACCTGCTGCTCAACGGCGAGTTGCCGACGGCGCCCCAGAAGGCCGAGTTCGAGCTGGGCGTGCTGCGCCACAACATGGTGCATGAGCAGCTGCGCAGCTTCTACAACGGCTTCCGCCGCGACGCCCACCCGATGGCGGTGATCTGCGGCGTGGTGGGGGCGATGTCGGCCTTCTACCACGACAGCCTGGACATCAATGACCCCGATGTCCGGCGGATCAGCGCCTTCCGGCTGATCGCCAAGCTGCCGACCATCGCGGCCTGGGCCTATAAATACTCGATCGGCCAGCCGTTCATGTACCCCCGCAACGACCTCGGCTACGCCGAAAACTTCCTGTACATGATGAACGCGGTGCCGCCGGAGGCGTATCAGCACAGCGACGTGCTGTCACGGGCGATGGACCGCATCCTGATCCTGCACGCCGACCACGAGCAGAACGCCTCGACCAGCACGGTCCGGCTGGCCGGCTCCACCGGCGCCAACCCGTTCGCCTGTATCGCCGCCGGCATCGCCAGCCTGTGGGGCCCGGCACATGGCGGCGCCAACGAGGCCGTGCTGAAGATGCTCGGCGAGATCGGCAACGTGAACAACATCAAAGCCTTCATCGACCGCGTGAAGGACAAGAACAGCAACGTGCGGCTGATGGGCTTCGGCCACCGGGTTTACAAGAACTACGACCCGCGGGCGAAGATCATGTCAAACACCTGCCACGAGGTGCTGGATGAGCTCGGCATAACGGATGACCCGCTGCTTGATCTGGCCCTGGAGCTGGAGAATATCGCGCTGAACGACGAATATTTCGTCCAGCGCAAGCTTTACCCGAACGTCGATTTTTATTCTGGTATCATTCTGAAGGCGATGGGCTTCCCGACCAGCATGTTCACCGTTCTGTTCGCGGTGGCCCGCACGGTCGGGTGGATCAGTCAGTGGAAGGAGCAGGTCGAGGACCCGAACCAGCGGATCGGCCGGCCGCGGCAGATTTACACCGGCCCGGTCCAGCGGAACTACGTGCCGCTCACCGAGCGGGGCTGAGACCCGGTGGCGCCCGCGTCCGGGCGCCACCGCTCAGAAGCCCGGCACATGAGAAGCCCGGCAGCCGCATGGCTGCCGGGCTTTTTTGCGCGTGATTGGCTCGTCATATCCGCGCGTAGTCAGACCGTCCCGTGCCCGTGATTCGGGGTGCGGACAACTTTATCCACAGGCTGTTGATAACCTCGGCCGATGACGCCCGGTGCATGGCCTGCCGCACACGCGGTTCCGCCGCGACGCCAGCGATACCGCTGCGTTAAAAATAAAGAATTGATGATGCGTTCGCGTGAATACAACGTTTACTTCTAAATTTTAACGCCATAGAGTCAAAAAAATTCCAAATTCTTATGGCGTCGGTATAAATAACGAATTGTTGTTCCTCCCAACTGTTGCTAGCATGCCTACGTGTGTAACCGTTCCGTCGGCTTACGGCAAAGCAGGAGGTTTTGATGCAGGAATTTCGGGCGCTCGATACACTTGTGCGCACCCGGCTCAGGCAGTGGCCGCAGCGACCGCCCGGCCTGTCCGCCTCCAGGGCCGGAAGGGATGGCTGGCTGCGCGGACGGCCGGTCGAAAATCCAAATGCCTGTCTTCCTTTCCTCAAACTCCCCGGCAGCGACCGCCTGCGCACCCTCCCCGACGGATTGTGGCTCAACTTCGGCGGGACGCCTGTGGAACCCTATGTGGATATCCTCGCCGTCGAGGCATGCAGCTCGCTGCAGAACCTGCTTGACAAGCGGTCGCGCTTCGCCCCGTCCACCCACTCCATGCTGGCCGTCTGCCCGGTGCCCTGGCTGCTCGCCGCCGTCACCCCCAGCGATCCCACCCCAAGGTGGAAAGCCACCGGTGTCCTCGCCCATCAACCCATCGCCGCGCTGCACCTGCCGGTGCGCGACATCCGCGTGCTGTACGCGTTGAAGCAGCGCCACTACGAGGGCTTCGCCGAATCACAGCTGCCGCACCCGCACGAATATTTCGTGCCGATGGAAGCCCTGACCGCCGAAGCCGCGCACGAGGACCCTCGCATTCAGGCCCTGCTGTCGCGCGCCACCGCCCGCGCCAACTTCCTGTAAAGCGCCTTTCGGCAAGCCGCCCGCCGCCGCTAGAGCGCTTTCATCCTGACCGTAAACGGTCAGGGCGCTCCAGCTCTTTGTTTTGACGAGCAACTTCATCGGCCGGCTGTCGCCGGTATGGCCGATGTTGCTCTAGCCTTCGCGCGCGGCAGGCGGCAGCGCCCGCTCCATGACGACCCGTTCCACCACCATTCGAGCCAGATCGGGGCGGTCGGTGCAGATGCCATGGACCCCCCACCGCATCAACCGCGCCATGTCGCCGGGGTCGTTCACCGTCCAGGGCACCACCCGCAGACCAAGCGCCCGCGCCTCGTCCACCCGCGCCCGCGTCAGATCATGATGCGCGGGCGCCCAGCACGAACCCGGCGCCTCGGCCGCGACCGTCCGGGGCACCGAGCCGCCATGGTCGGCCGGGGTCGGGCCGTCCCACCACAGTGCCGCCGCCGCCACCATGGCGGGCGCGGTCAGAAAGGTCAGCGTCACGCCGGGCTGGCGCGCCCGCACATGACGCAGACCGCGCCAGTCGAACGACCGCACGTCCAGCCGCCCCAGGGCGCCCGCCGCCCCGGCCGCCGCCAGCACCCGATCCGCCATCTCCGCCGCCGGCACGGTCAGCGCCGGACGGTCCGGCCATGTCTTCAGCTCGGCATCGACGCGCACCGTCCCGGCTGCCGGCAACACGGTCGCGGCAAACACGTCGGCCAGCACCGGAATGCGCGCCCCGTCACACGCCAGCTGCGCCGGAAACGCCGCCGCATAGGCGGTTCCCGGACGCAGACGCCCGACATCGTAACGGCTCAGTTCCGCCAGTGTCAGCGAACGCAGCAGCGGCCCTTCACCCTCGAGCCAGCGCCCGTCCGGCCCGCGCACGATGTCGCCGGTCAGGGCGGCATCATGGAAAACCACGGCAACCCCATCGGCCGTCACCGCCACGTCCAGTTCGACAGTGTCCACCCCCAGCGCCGCCGCGGCGCGGAAACCCGACAACGTGTTCTCCGGCCACAGGCCCCGCGCCCCGCGATGCCCCTGAATCTCGAACCGCATGGATTTCTCCGGCGAATGGCGGCCAGGCGGCCGTGTGGTCCTTGAACCCGTTGCCTTTAGGCGGTCGCCCACCCGGTAAGCACCGCCAGCCGCAATGTTGCCCGCACCCGCCCCTGCTGTTCCGGCATTGCCGCCAGCGCGGCCGGAAACAGCGCCCGCGGCGGGGGGCGCCGGTCGCGTTCCAGCATCGCACTGGCCTCGCCGGCCGCCCGCAGGTCATGCAGCAGCGCCAACGGGGTGGCGTAGAGCAGTCGGATATCCTCCACATCCGCGACCGGCAGGGCAAATCCGGCGCGTTGCAACAGGTGGGCGCAGTCGCGCAGGTCAGGGAACGGCGACACCCGCGGCGCCGCCCCGCCGGTCAGCACCGACTCCGCATGGGTCAGCGCCGCGCGCAACTCGGCCAGCGAGCCCAGCGCCGGCAGGCTGGCCAGCAGCAGCCCGTCCGGCCGCAACACCTGGCGCAGCTGGATCAGCGCGCCGGGCAGGTCGTTCACCCAGTGCAGCGACAGGCTGGCCACCACCAGGTCGAAACTGGCCGGGGCGAAAGGCAGCAATTCCTCGTCGGCGGCCACCGCCGGCGCCCCGGACCGCGCCGCCATGCGCGGCGACAGGTCGCAGGACACCGTATCGATACCGCGAGCCCGCAGCTTCGCCGCCACCACGCCGCGCCCGCCGACATCCAAAGCCTGGCCGAACCGGCGCGTGGTATCGTCCAGCCGGTCCAGCAGGCGGTCGGCGGCATCGGCCAGGATGTCGGCGACGGCGTCCACCGTGGCGGCGGCCCGGTCGCGGTGGCGGCGCACGGCGGCGCGGTCGAACACGTGCATGCTCATGCGCCCGCATGTGCCCCCGACGGACGTTGCTGCCAAGGCACGGCCGAGCCTAGTCTGCGGCAACACACGCAAGGGTGCCCCCCCATGACCGCTCCGGACCTCCCGGCCGGGACCGCTTCTGCCTGAGCCATGCAGCGCATCGACCCCGCCACCCTGCACGGCTGGCTCACCGACGGGGGCGAGCTTGCCCTGCTGGACGCCCGCGAGGAAGGCGAGTTCGCCGCCTCGCATCTGTTCTGGGCGGTGCCCTGCCCGCTGTCGCGCCGCGAAATCCGTGCCCGCGCCCTGCTGCCGCGCCTGACCACCCGCATCGTCTGCACCGATGACCGGCGCGGACTGGCGGAGAAGCTGGCCGGCTGGCTGGAAGGCATCGGCGCCACCGACGTGTCGGTCCTCGATGGCGGCACCCCGGCCTGGGCGGCGGCCGGGTTCGCGCTGTTCTCCGGCGTCAACGTGCCGTCGCAGGCATTCGGCGAATGGGTGGAACGGCGTTACGGCACCCCCCACGCGGACGCGCCCGAGTTGCATGCCTGGATCGAGGCCGGCCGCGACATGGTGGTGCTGGACAGCCGCACCTATGACGAATTCCGCCGCACCTCGATCCCCACCGGCATCAGCGTGCCGGGCGGGGAACTGGCCTACCGGATCGCCGATCTGGCGCCGGACCCCGGCACGCTGATCGTGGTCAACTGTGCCGGCCGCACCCGCTCCATCCTGGGGGCGGAAACCCTGCGGCAGGCCGGCGTGGCCAACCCGGTGGTGGCGCTGCGCAACGGCACGATGGGGTGGGAACTGGCCGGACTGGCCCCGGCGCGCGGCCGCACCGAACGTTTTGCCGCCGGCCGTCCGGCCAGCGCGGACCTGGCATTGCAGCGGGCGCGCGGCTTCGCCGGAAGGTGCGGCGTGGAGGTGCTGGGACCTTCCGACCTGGCCCGCCTGGAGGCGGACCCGGACCGCACCTGCTACGTGCTGGACGTGCGCGACCCGGCCGAGTTCGCCGCCGCTCACCGGCCCGGCAGCCTCTCCGCCCCCGGCGGGCAATTGCTGCGGACCACCGATGCCTGGATCGGCGTGCGCAACGCCCGCATCGCCCTGGTGGACGATGACGGCGCCCGGGCGCGCATGACCGCCGCCTGGTTGCGTCAGATGGGGCATCGCGACGTGTTCGTGATCGAAGGCGCGCTGCGCGACGGCACCGTCCCGGGCAACGCGCCGCCGGGCGTGCCGGAGATCGTGCCGGGGCACGAGGGCAAGACCGATACCATCGACGCCGACACGCTGGCCGCGGCCGCCTCGGACGTGACGGTGGTGGATCTGGCGCTCAGCATCCAGTTCCGCGAGGGCCATATTCCCGGCGCGCTGTGGGGTGTGCGCACGCGGCTGGAGGCCCTGCGCGACAAGCTGGCGGTGGCCCGCCTGGTGGTGCTGACCTCGCCCGACGGAACCCTGGCCCGGCTGGCGGTGGCGGAGACGAAGGCGCTGACCCGGGCGCCGGTGCGGGTGTTGGAGGGCGGCACCGCCGCGTGGAGTCGGGCGGCGCACTCGCTGCGGCACGACCGCGGCAATCCGCCGGACGAAGCCTGCATCGACTTCCATCTGCGCCCGTACGACCGTAATGCCGGCATCGAGCAGGCCATGCGGGACTACCTTGCCTGGGAGACCGGCCTGGTGGATGAAACCGGCCGCGACGGCACGGTGACCTTCGGGGTGCCGGCGGCGGGATGAGCATGCCGGCCGAAGAGATGGGCGGCAAACCGGGCCGCGCCCTGTGGCCGGCGGTGGCCGCCGCCGCCCGCGCCGTGCTCGATCTGCTGCTCCCCCCGCATTGCCTGACCTGTGACGCGCCGGTGGACGCGCCGGGCCGGTTCTGCCCGGACTGCTTCCGCCAGGCCTTTTTCATCACCGAGCCGTTCTGCGCACGCTGCGGCGTGCCGTTCGAGCATGCCGGCCAGGGCGGGCGGGACCGGCTCTGCCCGGCCTGCCGCGCCCATCCGCCGCCCTGGGACCGCGCCCGTGGCGCGCTCCGCTACGATGCCCATTCGCGCCGGGTGGTGCTGCCGTTCAAGCACGCCGACCGCACCGAACATGCCGACGCCCTGGCGCCGCTGATGGCGCGCGCCGGCACGCTGCTGTTGCGCGAGGCCCAGGTGATCGTACCGGTGCCGCTGCACCGCCGCCGCCTGATCGCCCGCCGCTACAACCAGGCCGCCCTGCTGGCCCGCGCCCTGTCGCGCCTGTCGGGCGTGCCATCGGTGCCGGACGCGCTGCTGCGCACCCACCCGACCGTGCCGCTGGGCGAACTGAGCGCGGCGGCGCGCGCCGAGGTGCTGAAGGACGTGTTCGCCCTGCGCCCCGGCCGGACCGGCCGGATCGCCGGGCGGCGGGTGCTGCTGGTGGACGACGTGATGACCTCCGGCGCCACCTGCGGCGCCTGCACGCGCGTGCTGCTGGAGGCCGGGGCGACCGGGGTGGACGTGCTGGTGGCGGCCCGGGTGCCCGACCCGAGGTTGCAGTAATCGGCCGCCCCGCCTATCTGCCGGGTCCGCAAGGAGTCAAAGATGGCCGACGTCGAAATCTACACCCAGCCCGGGTGCGGCTATTGCGCGCGCGCGCTGGCCCTGCTGACCCGCAAGGGCGTCGCCTTTCGTGAAATCGGGGCGCCGCAGGGCAGCAGCGAGCGCGAGGAGGCGATCCGCCGCTCCGGCCGCTTCACCGTGCCGCAGATTTTCATCGACGGCGCCGCCATCGGCGGCTGCGACGACCTGCTGGCGCTCGACCGCTCGGGCAAGCTGGACAACTTGCTGGGGACGTAGAGCAACATCGGCCAGGCCGGCGACAGCCGGCCGATGAAACCGCCCGCCAAAACAAAGCGCCTCACCGCACGGGTTGGCACTCGCTTGCGGGGAGTGCCAGCATGATCCATATCAAGGCTTCAGCAATGTCGCTTCGTCAGAATTCGGGCATGATCCACTACCAGTTGCAGTGCCGCCAGGGACACGGGTTCGACGGCTGGTTCAACGGCAGCGCGTCGTTCGAGATGCAGGCCAGCGCCGGCCTGCTGGAATGCCCGATTTGCGGCGACGTGACGGTGGAGCGGGCATTGATGGCGCCGGCGGTGGCGCGCAAGGGCAATGCCGGGCGCGCGCTCGCCCGGCCCGACGCCGCCGCGCCCGCCGAGGCCGCCCCGGCCGCCGCTGCGCCGGTGCCGGCGGCCGACCCGCCGGCCGATCCCCCGGCGCTGGCGGGCCGCCTTCCCGACCATCTGCGCGCCACCCTGCAACGCCTGCGCGCCGAGGTGGAAAAAAACTGCGATTATGTCGGCAGCACCTTCGCCGACGAAGCCCGCCGCATCCACCGCGGCGAGAGCGACCGCCGTGGCATCTACGGCGAGGCCAGCCCCGGCGAGGCCGAGGCGCTGGCCGAGGACGGCATCGAGATCGCCCGCATCCCCTGGGTGCCGCGCGCCGACGGCTGAGCTATCCGGCCGCCCGATACCGAAGCCCGCCCTCCTCGTCCGCTTCGGCCACCAGTTCGCCCTGCGCCAGCATGTGGTTCACATGCGCCAGAATCTCGCCAAAGGCGAAGCCGGTCTGGTGCTCGTCCTGCAGGTGCGGGAACAGCAGCTTCACCATCTCGGCGGCCGACAGGCTCCCGTCACGGCTGGCCTCGGCGATCTGGGCGCAGCGGGCGGCGTGGTGGGCGATCAGTTCGTCGGTGCGCAGATGCAGCCCCTCGAACGGCAGGCCGTGCCCGGGCAGCACCAGCACGTCGGCCGGGATGGTCCGGCGCAGCTGCGCCAGGGAATGCAGATAGTCGCCCAGCGCGTTCGCCGCCGGCTCCATGGCGGTGACGCTCACATTCGGCGAAATCTTGGCGATCACCTGGTCGGCGGCGAAAAACAGCTTCGCCTCGGCGCAGTACAACATGGCCTGCTCCAGCGCATGGCCACCGCCGGTATGCACCTGGAAATTCCGCCCGCCGATCGCCAGCCCATCGTCCTGCCGGATGCGGCGGAAGGTGTTCGGCACCCCGGTGGTGATGCGAAGATAAAGATGGCCGCGCTCCAGCACCCGCCCGGTGGTCAGTTCGTCCAGCCCGTGGCGGCGGTAGAACGGCCGCCAGCTTTCCACCCCCAGGTCGCCCGGGGCGTATTGCAGCGCCAGGCAGAGCAGGTATTCGGGCAGCGGCATCCACAGTTCCAGGTCGTGGCGCCGGGCCAGCCAGCCGGCCAGGCCGACATGGTCGGGATGGAAATGCGTCACGATCATCCGGGTCAGCCGCCGCCCGCGCAGCGGGCCGGCCAGCACCGCTTCCCATATCTCCTGGGTGCGGGCATCGCCGATACCGGTGTCCAGCACCGCCCAGCCGTCGCCGTCCTCGATCAGGTACACGTTGATATGATCCAGCCGGAACGGCAGCGGCAGGCGCAGCCACAGCACGCCGGGCGCCATTTCGTACGGAACGCCAAACGGCGGCGGCTCGCTGAGCGGGAAACGCAGCGTCGGCTCGGTCAGGGAGTTGTGCATGCACCTGGTCTCCTGGCCGCAGCCGCTAGGCCGCGCGCGCCTCCAACAGGTAATTCACCCCCAGGTCGCGCCCGGCCTTCCAGCGCATCGCCAGCGGGTCGAATTCCAGCCCGGTGATGTCGGCCACCCGCAGCCCGGCGCCACGCAGCAGGGCGCCGATCTCGGTGGGGGTGATGAACTTCTTCCAGTCATGCGTGCCGACCGGCAGCCACCGCAGCAGGTATTCCGCCCCGACCTTGGCGGTCAGGTAGCTGCGCCGGGTGCGGTTCAGGGTGGACAGGAACAGCGCCCCGCCCGGTTCCAGCAGCCCCGCCAGGGTGTGCAGGAACGCCGCCGGGTCCGGCACGTGCTCGATGACCTCCAGCGCGGAAATCACCGGGAAGCGAAGCCCCTCGGCCAGCAGGTCACCGGCCACCGCGTCGCGGTAGGTCAGCTTCAGCCCCAGGCCCTCGGCATGGGCGCGCGCCGCGGCGACCGCCTCGCCGGCGGCGTCGATGCCCAGCACGTCGTGGCCCAGCCGCGCCAGCGCCTCGGCGGCCAGCCCGGCGCCGCAGCCCACGTCCAGCAGCCGCCGGCCCGGGGCGATGCGGTGGTCGATCCAGCCGATGCGCAGCGGGTTCATCCGGTGCAACGGCTTCATCGGCCCGTCCGGGTCCCACCACCGTGACGCCAGCGCGTCGAACCGCGCGATTTCCTGGGGAGAGACCCCCCGATCCTGCACTGCTTCCACGTCCTGCACTGCTTGCATGTTGCTCGCTCCCGACCGCGCCAGTATGTGTCCCGCTCTTGGTCGCCATGCAACCGGGCAGCGGCGCCCAGGCCCCCGAACGAGCCTTCCCCCCTTCCAGACTGCCCCCTTTCCCGAATGGTCAGCATGTCCCGCATCGTCATGAAGTTCGGCGGCACTTCCGTCGCCGACCTGGATCGCATCCGCAGCGTCGCGGCGCGGGTCAGGCGCGAGGTGGAGGCGGGCAACGAGGTCGCCGTCGTCGTCTCCGCCATGGCCGGCACCACCAACCGGCTGGTCGGCTGGTGCACCCAGCTGTCGCCCCTGCACGACGCGCGGGAATACGACGCGGTGGTGGCCACCGGCGAACAGATCACCGCCGGCCTGCTGGCCATCGCCCTGCAGACGCTTGGCGTGGACGCGCGTTCCTGGCTGGGCTGGCAGATCCGGCTGGCGACCGACGGCGCGCATGGCAAGGCCCGCATCGAGGCCATCGAGGGCGCCGAGCTGATCCGCCGCATGCAATCCGGCCAGGTGCCGGTGGTGGCCGGCTTTCAGGGCATCGGCCCGGACCACCGCGTCACCACCCTCGGCCGTGGCGGGTCCGACACCTCGGCGGTGGCGCTGGCGGCCGCCCTGCGGGCCGAGCGCTGCGACATCTACACCGACGTTGACGGTATCTACACGACCGACCCGCGAATCGTTGCCCGCGCCCGCAAGCTGACTAAGATCGCCTACGAGGAAATGCTGGAGCTCGCCTCGGTCGGCGCCAAGGTGCTGCAAACCCGCAGCGTGGAACTCGCCATGAAGGAGCGGGTGCGGGTGCAGGTGCTGTCGAGCTTCGACGACGGGGCGTCGCTTGGCGGCGACCTGCCCGGAACGCTTGTGGTGGATGAGGACGAGATCGTGGAAAAGGAAATCGTGTCGGGCATTGCCTATTCGCGCGACGAGGCGAAGGTGACGGTGCGCGGCGTGCCGGACCGGCCGGGCATCGCCGCGGCCATATTCGGCCCGCTGTCGGCGGCCTCCATCAACGTGGACATGATCGTGCAGAACGTCTCGGCCGACGGCACCACCGACCTTACCTTCACCCTCGGCGGCACCGACCTGCCGCGCGCCGAGAAAACCCTCGCCGAGCATCAGGCCGAAATCGGCTTCGTCAGGCTGCTGGCGGACCGGGAGGTGGCCAAGATCAGCGTGGTGGGCGTCGGCATGCGCAGCCATTCCGGGGTCGCCAGCACCATGTTCCGCACCCTTGCCGACAAAGGCATCAACATTCAGGTCATTTCCACCAGCGAAATCAAGGTCTCGGTTCTCATCGGCGCCGAATACACCGAGCTGGCGGTGCGGGCGCTGCACACGGCGTATGGTCTCGATGCCTGACGTGATCCCCCCCTCCGGCGCCGCCTGCCGCGAAGCCGCGCGCGCCGAACTCGACCGTCTGTGGGCCGCCGGGCGCGATTTCCTGGGCTGCGAGGCCGCCATCATGGGCGGCGCGATGTCCTGGGTGAGCGAACGCACCCTCACCGCCGCCATCAGCAATGCCGGCGGTTTCGGCGTGCTGGCCTGCGGCTCCATGGGTCCCGACCTGCTGGAACGCGAAATCGCCGCCACCCAGGCGCTGACCCGGCGGCCGTTCGGGGTCAACCTGATCACCATGCACCCGCAGCTCGACGACCTGATCCGGGTGACGATCGCCGCCGGGGTCGGCCATGTGGTGCTGGCCGGCGGCATTCCCCCCGGCGCGGCGGTGCGGGCGGTCAAGGACAGCGGGGCGAAACTGGTCTGCTTCGCCCCGGCGCTGGTGCTGGCCAAGCGTCTGGTGCGCTCGGGCGCGGACGCGCTGGTGATCGAGGGCAGCGAGGCCGGCGGCCATACCGGCCCGGTGTCGCTGACGGTGCTGGCGCAGGAGGTCCTGCCGCATATCCGTGACGTGCCGGTGTTCGTCGCCGGCGGCATCGGCCGCGGCGAGGCGGTGCTGGCCTATCTGGAAATGGGCGCCGGCGGGGTGCAGCTCGGCACCCGCTTTGCCGCCGCCACCGAAAGCATCGCCCATCCCCGGTTCAAGCAGGCCTTCGTGCGCGCCTCGGCCCGCGATGCCGTGCTGTCGGTGCAGCTCGACCCGCGCTTTCCGGTGATTCCGGTGCGCGGGCTGGCCAATGAAGGAACCCGGCGCTTCCTGGAGCACCAGGCCGAGACCCTGGCGCGCTTCCAGTCCGGCGAACTGACCAAGGAGGCCGCCCAGCTCGCCATCGAGCATTTCTGGGCCGGGGCGCTGCGCCGCGCGGTGATCGACGGCGACATCGAACAGGGCAGCGTGATGGCCGGGCAATCGGTCGGGCTGGTCACCGCGGTGCAGCCGGTGGCGGAAATCATCGCCGAACTGGTCGATCAGGCGGTGGCGGCGCTGGTCGCCCGCCACACCATCGCCATGCGCGTCTGACAGTCTCGCGGCGATGTCAACGCCGCGCCACCTGCTTTCCCGCCTGCGCAGCCTGATGGCGCGCGGCCCCGCCCCGCTGTCCGAGATCGCCCGCCTGGTGGCGGGCGAACTGGTGGCCGAGGTCTGCTCGATCTACGCCATGAAGCCGGGGGACATCCTGGAACTGGCGGCCACCGAGGGATTGCGGGCCGACGCCATCGGCCGCACCCGGCTGCGGGTGGGCGAGGGCATCATCGGACTGGCGGCGGCGACCGCGCATCCGCTCAACCTGCCGGACGCGCAGAATCATCCCGGCTTCGCCTACCGGGCGGAAACCGGCGAGGAACCCTACGCCTCCATGCTGGCGGTGCCGGTGCGCCGGGCCGGCCGCACGCTGGGCGTGCTGGCGGTGCAGAACCGGGCGCCGCGGCTGTACGAGCCGGACGAGGTGGAGGCGCTGGAAACGGTGGCGATGCTGGTGGTCGAGCCGCTGGTCGCCGCCGGTGCCTCGGACGGCCCGGAGGAAGGACTCGGCGCCACCCTGCCGCGCCGTTTCGGCGGCGTGCCGCTGGCCACCGGGCTGGCGATCGGCCCGGCGGTGCTGCCCGGCACCCACGCCCCGCGCCGCCTGCTGGCCGACGACCCGGCCGCCGAGCTGGCACGGCTGGAGCACGCGGTGGACATCATGCGCCGCGGCCTGGATGACCTGATTACCGACCGCCTGAAAGGCAGCGGCGCCGCCAGCCCCGAGGCCCGCGAGGTGCTGGAGGCCTACCGGATGGTTGCCTCCGACCCGGGCTGGCTGCGCCGGGTCGGCGAGGCGATCAATGGCGGACTGTCGGCCGAGGCGGCGGTGCACCGCGTCGCCGGCGAACTGCGCGACCGCATGCGGCGGATTTCCGACCCCTATCTGCGCGAACGGCTGGCCGACCTGGAGGACATGGCCGGACGGCTGCTGGCGGGGCTGGACGGCGGCGGCGAGCCGGAGACGGTGCCGCCAGGCGCCATCCTGCTGGCCCGCCGGCTCGGCCCGGCCGAGTTGCTGGACTGGCACGCGCGCGGCATCGCCGGAGTCGTGGTGGAGGAGGCCAGCCCGGCCGGCCATGCCGCCATCCTGGCACGTGCGTTGGGGGTTCCCGCCATGGGCGGCGTGCGCGGCATCATCGAGGCGGCGGAGTCCGGCGATGAGGTCATCCTCGACGCCGAGGACGCGCGGCGCGGCGGCCCGACCGCGCAGGTGGTGCTGCGGCCCGAGCAGGACGTGAAGCTGGTCTATCAGCGCGCCATGGAAGCCCGCAGCCAGCGGCAGGCCGGTTGGGCGGTGCTGCGGGGCCGCCCCTCCGTCACCCGCGACGGCGCCGCCGTGCGGCTGATGCTCAATGTCGGCCTGGCGCTGGAACTGGCGCAGATGGATGCGACCGGCGCCGAGGGCATCGGCCTGTTCCGCACCGAAATCGCCATGCTGGCGCGCGGCGCCATCGCCGAGGTGCCGGAGCAGGCCGCCGTGTACGCGCGGGTGCTGGATGAGGCGGCCGGCCGCCCGGTGCTGTTCCGCACGCTGGACCTCGGCGGCGACAAGCTGCTGCCCGGCAGCCCGGTGCCGGAGGAGGAAAATCCGGCCATGGGCTGGCGCAGCCTGCGCATCGGCCTCGACCGCCCGGCGGTGCTGCGCCGGCAGCTGCGCGCGCTGCTGCTGGCCGCCGCCGGACGGAAGCTGTCGGTGATGTTCCCGATGGTGGCGACGGTGGCCGAGTTCGCCACCGCCCGGGCGCTGCTGCTGGCGGAAGCCGAAAAGGTGCGTCCGGCCCCCGAGTCGCTGGACATCGGCACCATGCTGGAGGTGCCGGCGCTGCTGTGGCAGCTGCCCGACCTGCTGCGCCAGACCGATTTCATCTCGGTCGGCACCAACGACCTGATGCAGTTCCTGTTTGCCGCCGACCGCGGCAGCCCGACGCTGGCCGGACGCTACGACCTGCTGTCGCCGGCGATGCTGTCGCTGCTGGCCGATCTCGCCGCGCGGGCGCAGGAGGCCGGTGTTCCCTTGTCGGTATGCGGCGAGGCGGCGTCACGCCCGCTGGAGGCGATCACGCTGGCCGGGCTGGGGGTGCGCACATTGTCCATGCCGGCCTCGGGAATCCTGCCGGTGAAGGCGGCGCTGGCCGCGGTGGACCTGCCGTCGTTCCGCGAATTGCTGGCCTCGCTGCGCCGGACCGGCTCGGCGGAAGCAAGTTTGCGTGAGCCGATCGCGGCCTGGGCACGCGAGCATGACGTGCCGATATAGTCAGGAACGGATCGGATGAAAATGCTGGATCTTTCGGGCAATGCTTGGCTTTCCTGAAATCGGGCATGGAAGGTTCACGCGATCCGGCCGGCCTGCGCCACGCTCCGTGGTTGGCAAGACCGGCGCATCGGTCTAGAAGCATCAAGGGATGAGCGATGGTTGCCGCGCGCTGGTTTCCTGTTCCGCCCTCAACTTCTGAGCTTGGGATCGAGTCGCCGTGCTGCAGGATCGCAGGTCCGATATTGCGCAGGGAAAAGCCCTGATTTCGCCGGCCGCCGATCTGCCCGTCGCCGGGACGCGGGGGGGTGTGCTCAAGGTCGGCGCGGATCTGCGTATCGCCCGTGAGCGCCTCGGTTGGGATATCGAGGCGATCGCCGCGCATCTGCGCATCCGCCACGCCACTCTCTGCGCCATCGAGGACGGCCGCCTCGCCGATCTGCCGCCGGGCGCTTATGCGGTTGGCTTCCTGCGCACCTATGCCGGCGCGCTCGGCCTGGACGTGGACGATATAACCCGCCGCTTCCGCGCCGAAGCCGCCGAGCTCACCCGCAAGCCGGAACTGACTTTCCCCGCGCCGGTGCCCGAACGCGGCGTGCCGGCCGGCGCGGTGGTGCTGATGGGCGCCGTGCTGGCGGTGGGCGCCTATGCCGGCTGGTTCAGCGTTTCGGGTAACCGCCCGGCCGAGGAGCCGGTGCGTCAGGTGCCGCAGCGTCTGGCCGCGCTGGTGCAGCCGCCGCCTCCCCCGCCCGCCCAGGCGGTCGCCGAGGCACCGCCGGCACCGCAACAACAACAACAACAACAACTGGTGATCGCGGCGTTGCCGCCGGCGGCGGTTGCGTCGGTGCCGCCCACCTCGGCCGCCGCCGCCATCCCCGCCGCGAGCGTGTTTGGCCCGCCCATGGCGGCAACCCAGGTACCGAGCGGCGCCGGATTGCCGCCGCTGCCCGAGGGTACCCGTATCGTGCTGCGCGCCCATGCCGATTCATGGCTACAGGTGCGCGAACGTCAGGGGCCGGTGCTGCTGAACCGGGTGCTGCGCGCCGGGGAAACCTGGCCGGTGCCGGTTGGCAAGTCGGCCGGGCAATTGTTGATGACCACCGGCAACGCCGGCGGCACCGAAGTGCTGGTCGATGGCCAGCTTTCCCCGGCGCTGGGCGCCGACGGGGTGGTGCGCCGCGACCTGCCGCTCGACCCCGATGCCATCCGCGACGGCCACCTCGTCCCGCCGATGGCCGCCGCCAGACCGGCGCCCCGCCAGCCCTGAACCGGCCAGCCCGGAACCGGTCAGCCCGGAACCGCGAGGCGGCGCACGGCCGGTCGAGGTCCTTGAAGCCGGGTATCTCGGCCTTGGGCGGGAAGGTCGTGTCCTGTGCCACGCGATACACGCCGGGCAGATCGCAGCGATCGGGGACCGAAACGCGCGAATAGCGGATGCTCCGGCCGAAAACATCGATCATGCCGAACGTTGCGCCCAGCGGTTGATCACGCGGATGCCGTGCATCGGGCATCGCCCCGCAAGAGCACGCGGGGCGTGTGCGACGGCCGCACACGCGATTGAACGCCACCTCCCCGCGAACGTCTCGACTCCGCGCGCCGAGGCGGCGTAATGCGGATGCGGCAGGCAGGCGCAAGGAATGTCCGACGGTGGAACAGCCGGCTGGGGACAAGGCGGGGACCATGGACCGGGGAGATGACGGGCCGGCGGGGTCCGACGCCCTGCGGCTGGCCGAACTGCTGGCCGCGCGGCTGTGCCACGAGCTGAGCGGGCCGGCCGGCACCCTGGCCGGAGCGGTGGAAATCGCCCGCGCGGAGCCGGAATCGGCGGCCGAGGCGCTGGGACTGGCGGCCGAGGCGGCAAGCGCGCTGACGGCGCGGCTCCGATTGCTGCGCGCCGCCTGGGCGAACGGCGTCGATGACCTCGATCGCGCCCGGCTGGCGGCGCTGTGCACCGGCCTGCCGCGCCTTGTTCGCGTCGAGTTCGGCGCGCTGTCGCCGATCCTGCCAGTCCCGCAGCGGACCGCGCGCGTGCTGCTCAACGTGCTGCTGCTGGCCGCCGAGAGCCTGCCGAAGGGTGGCGCGGTGACCCTGGGCGAGGCGGGACAGGACACCGCCGTGATACTGCTCGGCGAGGGGGCGGCATGGCCGGCCGGGCTCACCGCCTGGATGGCCGACCCGCTGGCCGCCTGGCGCGCCATCGCCGCCGCCACGCCGCGCGGCCTGCAGGGACCGCTCACCGCGCTGCTGGCGCATGAGGGCGGCATCCGCCTGTCGTTCGCCTTCGCCGCGGGGGCGGAAGCGGCGCCACCGTTGCTGGTGCGGTTCCGCTGAGCCGGGCTTTACCCTTTCTTCGTCCCGCCGCCGCACTCTCCTTCAAAGCCTCGATCTCCGGGGCCGACGGAGAGCGCAATGGACGATCTTCTGGCCGACTTCCTGACCGAAGCCAATGAGAGCCTGGCCGAGCTGGATCTGGCGCTGGTGCGCCTTGAACGGACCCCGGACGACGGGCCGACCCTGTCCCTGATTTTCCGCCTGGTGCATACAATCAAGGGCACCTGCGGCTTCCTCGGATTGCCGCGCCTGGAACACGTGGCCCACGCGGCCGAGAACGTGCTGGTGAAAGTGCGCGACGGCGTGTTGGCGGTGACGCCGGACAACATCAGCACCGTGCTGGGCGCCGTCGACCGGATCAAGGAGATCGTCGTCGGCCTGGGCGTCGCGGGCACCGAGCCCAGCGGCGACGACGTGGCCCTGGTGGCGGCGCTGAACGCGCTTGCCGAAGGGCGTGCGGCTCCCCCGGCCCCGGTTGGCGCGCCGGCAGTGGCCCCGGTGGCTGCTCCGGTGGCGGCGGCGCCCGCCCCGCCGGCCGAGCCGGTCGCCCCGCCGGCAGCCGTGGCTGTTGCCCCCGCGCCCGTCGCGGCGCCGGAACCAACGCCCGAGCCGGCCGAGCCGCCAACTGCCGAGGCACCGGTCGCCGGTCAGACCATCCGGGTCGGCGTGGACGTGCTGGAAGACCTCATGACCCTGGTGAGCGAGTTGGTGCTCACCCGCAACCAGCTGCTCCAGCTGGCCCGGACGCAGGAGGATTCAGCCTTCGGCGTGCCGTTGCAGCGGCTGTCGCACATCACCTCCGACCTGCAGGAAGGGGTGATGAAAACCCGCATGCAGCCGATCGGCAATGCCTGGAACAAGCTGCCGCGGCTGGTGCGTGACCTCGCCCGCGAGGTGGACAAGCGCATCGAGCTGGTGATGCGCGGCGCCGAGACCGAGCTGGACCGCCAGGTCCTGGAGCTCATCAAGGACCCGCTGACGCACATGGTGCGCAACTCCGCCGATCACGGGCTGGAATCGGCCGCCGAGCGGCGTGCCGCCGGCAAGCCGGAATCCGGGCAGATCGTCCTGAACGCCTATCACGAGGGCGGCCACATCATCATCGAGGTGGCCGACGACGGTCGCGGCCTGCCGATCGATCGCATCCGCGCCAAGGCGCTGTCGCGCGGCCTGGCCAGCGAAGCCGAACTGGCCGCCATGACCGATGCGCAGATTTACCGCTTCATCTTCCGCGCCGGCTTCTCCACCGCCGCCGTGGTCACCGCCGTCTCCGGTCGCGGCGTCGGCATGGATGTGGTGAAAACCAACATCGAGCGCATCGGCGGCACCATCGACCTGAAAAGCTACCCCGGCCAGGGCACCACCTTCATCGTCAAAATCCCGCTGACGCTTGCCATCGTTTCCGCGCTGATCGTGCAGGCCGGACGCGAGCGTTTCGCCATACCGCAGATCAGCGTGGTGGAACTGGTGCGCGCCGCCGGCAGCGACGGCGCGGCGGCGGCCGACCGCACCGAAAGCCGCATCGAGCGCATCAACGGCACGCCGGTGCTGCGCCTGCGCGACCGCCTGCTGCCGCTGGTCAGCCTGGCCGGGCTGCTCCGCCTCGACCACGACACCGGCGCCGAGGAAGCCGGCCAGTGCATCGTGGTCACCCAGGTCGGCGCCAGCATGCTGGGCATCATCGTCGATCGGGTGTTCGACACCGAGGAGATCGTGGTCAAGCCGGTGGCGCCGATCCTGCGCCACATCACCATGTTCAGCGGCAACACCATCCTGGGTGACGGCTCGGTGATCATGATCCTCGATCCCAACGGCATCGCCCGCGCCAACGGCATCGCCGGCAGCGAGTCCCGGCACAGCGAAAACACCCGCCGCGAAGCGGTGGCGCAATCCGAGCAGCGCACCGCCATGTTGCTGTTCCGGGCCGGCGGCCCCGGGCAGATGGCGGTGCCGCTCGGCCTGGTGGCGCGGCTGGAGGATATCGAGCGCGAGCGCATCGAGATGTCGGCCGGCCAGCCCGTGGTGCAGTACCGCGGCCGGCTGATGCCGCTGGTGGCGCTGTCGGGCACGCTGGACATCACCCGCGAACGTCAGGCCGTGCTGGTGTTCATCGACGTTGACCACGGTCTTGGCCGTGACCGCTGCATGGGGCTGGTGGTCGATGAAATTCTCGACGTGGTCGAGGAACGGCTGAAGGTGGAACTCTCCGGCGACCGTCCGGGGCTGCTCGGCACCGCGGTGGTGGCGGGAAAGGCCACCGACGTGATCGACACCGCCTACTGGCTGACCCAGGCAACGCGGGACTGGTTCCGTTCGGGGCAGCGATCCGTGGGCATCCGCCCGCCGCATGTGCTGGTGGTCGAGGACAGTGACTTCTTCCGCAACCTGCTGGTGCCGGCGCTGGCGGCCGAGGGCTACGAGGTCACCGCCTGCGACTCGGCCGCGCGCGCGCTGCGGCTGCGTGACGCCGGGACGATGTTCGACGCGGTGCTGTCGGACATCGAGATGCCGGAAATGGGCGGGCTGGCGCTGGTGCACGCACTGCGTGCCGGCGGCCCCTGGGCGGAGTTGCCGATCATAGCGCTCAGCGGGCGGACGTCCGAAACCGACATGGCGGCCGGTCGTGGCGCCGGCTTCACCGACTACGTCGGCAAGTTCGATCGCACGGCGCTGCTGGCGAGTCTTCGCCAGTGCCTCGGCGAAACCGCGCGCGCAGCCTGAACAGCGGGAGGACAGAATGGACAACACGGTGTTGGAACGGCCGGCCGAAACGTCGGCGGGCAGAGATGAGCGGGTGTTCGTGACGCTGACCGTCGCGGACCAGCTGTGCGGCGTGCCGGTGCAGTCCGTGCGCGACGTGCTGGGCGAACAGGTGATCACGCGCATCCCGCTGGCGCCGCCGGAGATCGCCGGCAGCCTCAACCTGCGCGGGCGCATCGTCACCGCCATCGACCTGCGCCGCCGGATGGGCCTGCCAGACGCGCCCCCCGGCACCCCGCGCATGTCGGTGGTCGCCGAGCAGGGCAACGAACTTTATGCGCTGCTGGTCGATCAGGTCAGCGAGGTGCTGAGCCTGCCGTCCGACAGCTTCGAGCTCAACCCGCCCACGCTGCCGGCGGAATGGGCGGCGCACAGCCTCGGCATCCACCGGCTGGCCGACCGGCTGATGGTGGTGCTGGATGTGGCCCGGGTGTTGGCTCTCGCGCCGGAGGCCTGAGAGCATGGGCCCCGCGCGAACCTGCCTGGTGGTCGACGACAGCCGCGTGGTGCGCAAGGTCGCCCGCCGCATCCTGGAAAGCAACGGCTTCGTGGTGCGCGAAGCCGCCGATGGCAGCGAGGCGCTCACCTCCTGCCGCGGCGGACTGCCGGACTGCGTATTGCTGGACTGGAACATGCCGGTCATGAACGGCCTGGAGTTCCTCAAGGCGCTGCGCCAGGAGTTCGGCCCGAATCCGCCGGTGGTGTTCTGCACCACCGAAACCGAGATGAGCTTCGTCCAGCAGGCCATCGAATTCGGCGCACAGGAATACATTATGAAGCCGTTCGATGATGACATCCTGATGGGCAAGCTCAGCCAGGTCGGCATGCTGTGAACGCCCTGCTCGCGCCCAAGCCAACCGCCGTCTCCCCGCCGGCGCCGCCGCTCTCGCCCGATATCGCCCGCGTGCTGCTGTGCGACGACAGCGCGGTGATTCGCAGCGCCATCGGCCGCATGCTCGACAGCGACCCCGCCGTGCGCGTGATGGCCCGGGTGGCGAACGGCCAGCAGGCGCTGGAGGCGGTGAAGCGCGAGCGTTTCGACGTCGCGGTGCTGGATATCGAAATGCCGGTGATGGACGGCATGACGGCGCTGCCGCTGCTGCTGCGCGCCGACCCCGGCCTGCGGGTGGTGATGGCCAGCACGCTGACCACCCGCGGCGCCGACATCGCCTTGCAGGCGCTGCGCCTGGGGGCGGCCGACTACGTGCCCAAGCCCTCGGTCGCCGCCATCGCCGACGACAGTTTCCGCCGCGAGCTGCTGGCCAAGGTAAAAGGTCTGGCGCGGCTGCGCCGGCGCGAGTCCGGCCCGGCCGCGCCGGTCCGCACCCCGGTGACCGCCAACCGCCCGGCCGGGCGGGAGCCGCCGTTGCTGCTCGCCATCGGCAGTTCCACCGGCGGCCCGCAGGCGCTGTTCACCCTGATCCAGGCGCTGGGCGCCGCCGTGCCGGTGCCGGTGATCATCACCCAGCACATGCCGGCCACCTTCACCCCCATCCTGGCCGAACATCTGACCCGCCTGGGCGCCCTGCCCTGCGCGGAGGCCCGCGACGGCGAGCCGTTGCAGCCCGGGCGTATCTACCTCGCCCCCGGTGACCGCCATATGCTGGTGGAAGGCAAGCCGGGCGCGCTGCGGCTGCGCGTGACCACCGACCCACCGGAGAATTTCTGTCGCCCCGCCGTCGATCCGATGTTGCGCAGCGCCGCCGCGGCCTGCGGCGGGCGCGTGCTGGTGGTCATGCTGACCGGCATGGGCCATGACGGCCGCGATGGCACCCGCGTGGTGATCGACGCCGGCGGCGCCGCGCTGGCGCAGGACGAGGCAACCAGCGTGGTCTGGGGCATGCCGGGCGCCATCGCCCTGGCCGGGCTGTGCCACCGCGTGCTGCCGCTGTCCGCACTCGCTCCCTGCGCCCTGGACTTGCTGCGCCACGCCACCATCCGATCCCTCGCCTTGGGCATCGGCGGGGGGGCGCGCGCATGACGCCTCAGAGCATCGCGGTGTTCGCCGCCCTGTTGCGGGCCGGCTCGGGCCTGGCAATCGGGGCGGACAAGGCATACCTGCTGGAAACGCGGCTGGCGCCGATCGTCCGGCGCGAAGGGCTGGCCGGTCTGGACGCGCTGGCCGACCGTCTGCGCAGCCCCGCGCAAACGCTGCTGGCGCGCGAGGTGGTCGAGGCAATGACCACCAACGAGAGCTTCTTCTTTCGCGACGACAAGCCGTTCACCCATATGCGCACCCAGGCGCTGCCGCGGCTGCACGCCGCCCGCCCGGCCGGAACGAAGCTGCGCATCTGGTCGGCCGCGGCCAGCACCGGTCAGGAGGCCTATTCGCTCGCCATGCTGGTGGCCGAGAGCCGCGCCACGCTGGGCGGGCGCGAGGTGGAAATTGTCGGCACCGACATCGCCCGCGAACCGCTCGCCCGGGCACGCGCGGGGGTTTACACCCAGTTCGAAATCCAGCGCGGCCTGCCGATGCAGATGCTGGTGAAGTATTTCCGCAAGGACGAGGCCCAGTGGCGGCTGGCGGATTCCATCCGCGCGATGGCCAGCTTCCGCGAGTGGAACCTGCTGGGCGATTTGCGCCCGCTCGGCCAGTTCGACGTGGTGTTCTGCCGCAACGTGCTGATTTACTTCGACCAGCCGACCAAGGCGCGGGTGCTGGAGGCGATCGCGCGGCAGCTTGCGCCGGATGGGTTGCTGTATCTGGGCGGGGCGGAGACGGTGCTGGGAATTACCGACCGGCTGGTGCCGGCGGGGTCCGGCCATGGGGTGTACATGTTGGCGGGGGCCAAAACGCCGGTGCGCGAACGGGTGGTGGCGTAAGCAAGGCCGGGGGTCGGCGGACCCCTGGACCCCGTTACGTCCCGCCGATCGCCCCAATCCAGGCCTGCCCCAGGCTCAACCCGCCATCGCCGGCGGGCGCCTGCGCCGGCAGCAGCGGCAGCAGCCCCGCCGCGCGCAACCCGCCAGCCACGCCCTCCGCCAGCCAGCGATTGACAAAACACCCGCCACCCAGCGCCACCACCTCCAGCCCCTCCCGCCCGGCCGCCGCCGCCGTCCAGGCCACCACGCCGGCCGCCAAGGTGCCGTGGAACAGATCGGCGCCCGCCTCCGGCGAACACCCGCGCAGATGGTCCAGCAGCTTCAGCATGTCGAGCACGCCGCCATCCAGCCGCCAGCCTTCCGGCAACACCGAAGGCGCGCGCGCCAGCGCTTCCAGCCGCATCGCCGCCTCGCCCTCATAGGTGCTGCTGTGCCGCACCCCCAGCAGCGCCGCCGCCGCATCGAACAACCGCCCGCAGGAGGTGGTGGACGGCGCCAGGCCGCTCGCCAGCAGCCCGGCCACCGGCGCCGCGCTGGCGCCGAACCGGGCCACGATCTCGTCATCGCGTCCCAGCGCATGCAGCGCCGCCGCCGCCATCCGCCACGGTTGACGCGCCGCCACATCGCCGCCGGGCAGCGGCAGCGGACGCAGATGGCCGAGCCGGCGGAACGCCGCCCCGTCCAGCCGCAGCAATTCGCCGCCCCAGGCGCCGCCGTCGCTGCCGAAACCGAAGCCGTCCAGCACCACCGCCAGCGCCGGCGCGGTCACGCCGTGCTCGGCCAGCACCGCCGCGGCGTGGGCGTGGTGATGCTGCACGGCCAGCGTCGGCAGCCCCAGCCGCCCGGCCAGCTGGCGGGCGGGAAAATCGGGATGCAGGTCGTGCGCCAGCAGCACCGGCGCGGTGCCGAGAATATGCAGCAGATGGCCCACCGCCTCATCCAGGAAGCGCCGCGTCGCGGCGTTGTCCAGCGTGCCGACATGCTGCGACAGCACCGCCTCGTCGCCGCTGGTGGCGCAGGCGGTGGCCTTCAGCATGCCGCCCAGCGCCAGCACCGGCCGCACCGGATGCGGCAAGCGGATGGCGCGCGGGGTGAAGCCGCGGGCGCGGCGCAGGAAGCGCGGCGCCGCGTCGATCACCCGCATGACGCTGTCATCGCACCGGGTCACCACCGGACGGTCATGCGTCACCACCAGATCGGCCAGCCCGGCCAGCCGCGCATGGGCCTCGTCATCGCCGATCACCAGCGGCTCGCCGCCCGGGTTGGCGCTGGTGGCGACCAGCAGCAGCGGGTGCGGCACCTTCAGCCACGCGGTGCCGGCGGGCCGGCCGGCGGCCTGGTGGAAAACCAGAAAATGCAGCGGCGCCGCCGGCAGCATCACCCCCAGCGTGTCCAGCCCCGGCGCCAGCGCGGCGGGCAGAGCCGCCTGGCCTCGCGTCGCCAGCAGCACCACCGGCCGCTCGGCCGATTCCAGCGCCGCCCGCTCGACCGCGCCGATGCGGGTCCATCGCGCCGCGCTCGCGGCATTCAGCGCCATCACCGCGAAGGGTTTGCCGCCGCGCTCCTTGCGCGCGCGCAACCGGGCCACCGCGTCGCCATCGGCGGCGTCGCACAGCAAATGGAACCCGCCCAGCCCCTTCAGCGCGACGATCCGCCCGGCTTGCAGCGCCGCCAGGATGGTCGCCATGTCGTGCGACAGGCGCGGCCCACAGGCGGGGCAGGCGATCGGCTCGGCATGGAACCGCCGGTCCGCCGGATCGGCATATTCCCGCCGGCACGCCTCGCACAGCGCAAACCCGGCCATCGCCGTGTTGGCGCGGTCATATGGTAGCCGCCGGGTGATGGTGAAACGCGGTCCGCATTGGGTGCAGTTGAGGAACGGATAGCCCCAGCGCCGGTCGGCCGGGTCGCACAGTTCCGCCAGACAGTCGGCGCACACGCAGGCATCCGGCGCCACCGAGGTCGCCGCCCGCCCCGCTTCGCTGGCGAGAATATTGAATCCCACCTCTCCCGCCACCAGCGGGCAGAGTACTGCCTCGATGGCGGTAATCCGCGCCAGTGCCGGCGGCTCGCGCCGCAGCCGTTCCACCAGTTCGGCGGCACGCGCGCCCTGCACCTCGGCCAGCACGCCGGCCGAATCGTTGCGTACCGTGCCGGTCAGGCCGAGCGCGGTGGCCAGCCGCCACATATGCGGGCGAAACCCCACCCCCTGCACAATGCCGCGCACCCGCACCCGCAGACGGATCATGCCATCTCCCCCCTTCCGCACACCCTCGCCGCCGGCCGCAAGGCGGCGCCTTTACCGGCGATAGACCGCCTGCGGAAAGCGCCGGTGCAGCCACAGCCAGCCTTCCGGCCAGTCGCGGACCCATCGCTCCAAGCAGTCGTTCATCGCCTGCGTCAGCGCGGCGGTGTCGGCGTGATGGTCGCCGGTATCGGGCAGTTGCAGGGCCGGCTCCACCACCAGCCGGAAGCGGGCCGGGCCACTGCGCACCACATGCGCGGGCAGCAGGCGGCAGCGGAACCGCAGGGCGAAAGCGGCGGCGGAGGTGGTGGTCATGGCCGGGCGGCCGAACAGCCGCGCCTCGATGCCCTCGTTCATCTTCTGGTCCACCAGCATGCCAATCCGCCCGCCGCGCGCCAGGTACAGCACGGCGGCGCGCGCCCCCTTGCCGCCTTTGGCGAAGAACGGCATGTCCGCGCCGACGCCCTCGCGGCGCATGGCGGAAATCAGCGCATCGACCTCCGGGTTGCCGGCGGCGCGATAGAAGCTGGCGATCGGCATGCCCTCCACCGCCGCCGCGCGCGGCAGAATCTCCCAGCAGCCGATATGGGCCGAAAACAGGATGACCGGCCCCCCCGCCACATTGGCGGCGCGCAGAATGTCCGCCCCCTCCAGCACCCAGCCCGGGCCACTCTCGGACGGGCCGAGCCGGGCGACATGCGGCAACTCGGCCACGGTGCGGCCGAGATTGTCCCACACCCCGCTTATCACCCGCCGGCGCCCGGCCGCGTCCAGTTCCGGCAAAGCGTGGCGCAGGTTGATGTCGGCCACGCGGGAAACCGGCAGCAGCGGCCCGATCGCGCGGGCGACCGCGCCGCCGAGGTTGGAAGCGCGGACCGGCCCGAGCGCGCGCAGCAGCGCCAGGGCGCCGCGCGCCAGCAGCGCCTCGGCGCGGTAGCGCAGCTTCCGTTGTGTCATGGCGGCGATCCCAGCAGCGGGGCGAGCAGCGCATCGAGGGCGGCCGGATCATCCCATACCAGCCGCACCCCGGCCACCCGCAGGCGGGCGCGCAGCAGGGCGGGCAGCCGCATGGCGTCCTTCGGCGTGGTGACGGGCAGCGCCCCCGCCGCCGCCGCGCGCGCCAGCAGGCGGGTGATCTCGGCGGAGGTATAAGGATGATGGTCGGGGAAGGCCCGCGTGCCGGCCAGCACCACCCCCGCCGCGCGCAGGCCGGCGAAGAATTTTTCCGGAATGCCGATGCCGGCGAAGGCAAACACCTTCTGGCCGGCCAGATCGGCGATCCCCTGCTGCTCCAGCCGAGCGCGCAGCACCGGCAATCCCGCCGGCAGGGCCGCGCAAGCCAGCCGCCGGTCATCGCCGATCAGCACCGCGACGGCGCAGCGGGCGGCGGCGGCGGCGACCGGCTCGCGCAACGGCCCGGCCGGCATGACCCGGCCGTTGCCGAACCCGGTGCCGCCATCGACCACCAGGATGGAAAAATCCTTGGCGATGGTGGGATTTTGCAGCCCGTCATCCATCACCAGCACCCCCGCGCCCGCCGCCACCGCCGCCCGCGCGCCGGCGGCGCGGTCGGCGGCGACCCAGGTGGGGGCGCAGCCGGCCAGCAGCAGCGCCTCGTCGCCCACCAGGGCCGCGCCGTCGCCGGCCGGATCGACGCGGTGCACGCCGCGCACGCCGCCACCATGGCCACGGGTAAGGAAGCCGACGCGATGGGCGGCCAGCCGCGCGCCGAGGTCGAGCGCCAGGGTGGTCTTGCCGGCCCCGCCCGCGGTGGCGTTGCCGCAGCAGATCACCGGCACCGGCGCCCGCCAGCCCGGCCGCGCCATCCGCCGCGCGGTGATGGCCGCGTACAAGGCCGCGGCGGGCGTTAGCATGTATGGCACATAACCATCCCGCTGCCAGAACTCAGGCGCGCGCATACGCCAGCTCCAGCAGGGCGGCGGCAACCTCGCCCGGCAATCCGGCGGTGCGCGCCGCGGCGGCGATGCCGGCCTGCCCCATGGCGGCGGCCCGCGCCGGATCGGCCAGCAGCGCGTCCACCCAGGCGGTCAGCGCGGCGGCGTCGGCCACCTCCGCCAGCGCCCCGGCCGCGCGCAGCGCCGCCACCGGTTCGCGGAAATTGCCGGCATCCGGCCCGACCGCCACCGGCCGGCCCAGCCGCGCCGGCTCCAGCGGGTTCTGCCCGCCCAGCCCCGCCAGGCTTTTCCCCATGAAGACCGGGCCGGCAAGGCGGATGAACAGGCCCAGCTCGCCGATTGTATCGCCGATCCATATACCCGCGCCCGCCGGCGGATCCTCGCCCAGGCCTCGCCGGGCCGGCGCCGCTCCGGCAAGCTCCACACCGGCAAGCTCCGCCACCACACCGGCACCGCGCTCGGGATGGCGGGGCACGATGATGGTCAGCAGGCCGGGATGGCGGGGGGCCAGGGCGGCGTGCACGGCGGCGGCGATTGCCTCCTCGCCCGGATGGGTGCTGGCGGCCAGCCAGACCGGGCGGTTCCCCAGTACCGCCCGCAGCCGGGCCAGTTCGCCCGGGTCGGCGGACAGTTCGGGGGCGGCGAATTTCAGGTTGCCCGGGGCGGTCACATCGCGCGCCCCCAGCGCGCGCAGACGCAAGGCGTCATCCTCGGACTGTGCCTGGACGCGGGCGAAGGCGCCGAACAGGGCGTCCGCCAGCCCCGGCACCAGCCGCCACCTGGCATGGCTGCGCGGCGACAGGCGGGCGTTGACCAGGCATATCGGTATGGCGCGGCGCCGGCAGGCGGCGATCAGGTTCGGCCACACCTCGCTCTCCACGAACCCGGCCACGTCCGGCCGCCAATGGTCCAGGAAGCGCGCCGCCCAGGCCGGCACGTCGAGCGGCACAAAACGGTGGCGCACCTGCCCTTCCAGCCGCAGCGCCGGCAGGCGCTGATCCAGCAACCGGGCGGAGGTGACGGTGCCGGTGGTCATCAGCACCTGCACGTTTGCCTGCGCCAGCGCCGCCAGCACCGGCAGCACCGACATCGTCTCGCCCACGCTGGCGGCGTGCAGCCACAGCAGGGGGCCGGGCGGGCGCGCGGAGGCATCCTCGCCCCAGCGTTCGGGCAGGCGGGCGGCGAGTTCGCGGCCTTGCCGCCGCCGGCGCGCCAGCATCAGGCGCAGCGCCGGCGCGCCGATCGTGGCGGCGACGGCATAGAGTTTCAGGATCAGCGGCACAGGCGGTCGGCCTCGTCGGTGGCCGCGGTGATACCGGCGGTGATGCCCGCCAGCGCCGCCTCGGCGCCGTCGCGCGGCACCAGGATGGGGTCGCCACAGACGATCACCCCGCGTCCCCAGGGCAGCGGCAGCACCATGCGGTCCCAGCTGGGCAGCGTCCAGCGCCGCGAGGTCTGCGCCGCGCAGGGCAGCACCGGGGCGCCGGACCGCGCCGCCAGCTGCGCCACCCCCAGGGCGGCGACACGGGGCGGGCCGCGCGGGCCATCGGGCGTTATCACCACATGGCCACCGGCTTCCAGCACACCAAGCAAAGCACGCGCGCCGGCGGCGCCACCACGGTCGCGGCCTTTGTGGCGGGAGGAGCCGTGCACCACCTCCAGCGTGAAGCGGCGCACCACCTCGCCGATGAAGCGGCCGTCATTGTGGCGGCTTACCAGCACATAGGCCCGCGCGCGGCCGCCGCTGCGTGTATGCACCAGCCGCCACATCGCCGGCATCAGCGGCAGGCGCTCATGCCAGAACGCCGCCACCGCCGGCTGCAACGCCCCCTGCGGGGCCATCTGCGGGGCCAGATTGGCCTCGCCGTGCAGCGTCCAGCGCGTGGTGCGGAGGGCGAATTCCAGATAGCAGCCGAGCAGGGCGGCTATCCCCGCCTGTAGCCAGGGCCGGCGCAGCGTTCGTTTCAACATGGGCGGCGCCGGTAGCACGCGCGACCGGGGGCGGCAAATCGGGGGCGGCCCCAGGGACGTGACGGCACCCCAACGCAAAGCGGCGGCTCCCAAGGAGCCGCCGCCCTGCCGATGCGTAACCCTGGCGAAACCGCCCGGCTCAGCCGTTGGCGCGCCGGCGGCGGGCGAAGCCAAGACCGAACAGCCCGGCGCCAAGCACCGCCAGCGAGGCCGGCTCGGGAACCGCCTGGCCGATCAGGTTGTAGCTGAAGGTATCGCCGGTGCCGCCGAACGCCGCGCCCTGGTCGGTCTGGAAGGTCAGGGTCGCCTTGTAGGTGCCGGAAACACCAGCGAAGAAATCGATCGGCACATCGACCGAGTTGCCCACGTTGAGGGCGTTGGCCGTGCCGAAGCCGGTGAAGGACGGGTCGATGGCGAAATACTGCGGATTGGCGCCGCCGATCGTCGCGGACTCAAGGGTCAGGCCGGTCAGCGAGATGTTAAGCAGCGGATCGGAAGTCAGGTTGGCTATGACCAGCTCCTCGGTCACCAGCGTGCCAACGGCGACCTTGCCGAAGTTGATGGTGCCGTTTGGCGCGACGACGGAGCTGTATTGCGGCCCCACGCCCTGGCCGGCGAGCGTCGTCTGCACCGTCTGGGCGTGGTTGGTGTTGTCGGTGCTGCCGTTCGAGAATGACGCGGTGACGGTGGCCGTGTCGGCGGTATGGCCGGTCGGCGTGTAACTGTAGCTGAAGCCTGTCGAAGCGCCGTCCTTCAGGTTGACGCTGCCGCCCGTGCCGGCAAATGCGCCGGTGGTGCCGCTGACGCTGCCCTGCAGGTTGCTGACCGCGCCAAGCCCGGACAGGTTGCCGTCGCCGGTGTTCTGCACCGAAACCGTGGCGGCGCCGGTGGTGCCGATACGGGTGTATCCGGGGCTGGTGCTCTGCACCAGATTGACCGGCGCCACGCCCGTGCCGGAGATCGTTGCGCTGACATTGCTCGACGTGTTGGTGCCGTCGCTCTTGCCGTTGCTGAAGCTGGCGCCGATGCTCTCGCTGTAGGTGCCCCGCTGGGTCGGCGTGAAGCTGTAGGTGAAGCTTTGCGACGCACCGTCCTTGAGATTGACGCCGCCGCCGCTGCCGGAGAACTGGTTGGTGCCGCCACCGACGCTGCCGTGCAGGTTGGTCGGGTTGACGGCGCTGTCCGCCCCGGCGAGGTTGCCGTTGCCAGTGTTGGTAACGGTGACGCCGACGGCGTTGCTGGTGCCGACCAGGGTGTAGCCGGCGCTGCCGCCGGCGATGCCCTCGACCGGGGCAACGCCAACGATGCTCAGCGTGGTCGTGGTCGCGTAGGACGCATTGGAGCCGGTCGGGTTGCCGTCGGTGAAGCCCGACGTGATCGTGGCGGTCGCCGAACTGCCCTTGGTTGCCGGCCTGTAGGCATAGAGAAAGGTCGTCGACGCGCCATCGCCCAGGGTCACGCTGCCGCCGCTGCCGACCAGGCCGTTGCTGCCGGCGCCGACCGTGCCGGTCAGGTTGGTCTTGGCGAGCGGCACGGAGGCGGAGGCCGCCAGGTTGCCATGGCCGGTGTTGGTGACGGTCAGCGCCGCATTCCCGGTCTTGCCCACCAGCACATCGGTGGTCGAACCGGCGGAAACGGCGGCGATCGGCGCCACCGCGGTGCCCTGCAACGTCAGGGTCGAGCTCTGGCTCTGGGTCCCCGCCTTGCCGGTGATGGTGATCTGCTCGCTGACCGCCTTCGTGCCGGTGATGCCCGCGCTGGTGGGCGCGAAACCATAGGCATCGGTGGCGGACGGCTTGGCCGTGGTCAGACTGAACGCCGCGGCACTGCCGGTGAAGGGCGCCGTCGCTGCCCCGAAGGAGCCGGTGACGGTGGTGCCGGCGGTATCCGTGACCTTCGCCGCCTGCGTGGCGGCGCTTGTGCCGACGAGAACATCGCCGTAATTAAGCGTCGTGGCAGCAAGGCTGAACACCGGGGTGGCCGCAGCCGGCCCGGCTGGAATGGCCAGCAGCACCGCGAACGCCACGCCCGAAAGCAGACCGGGCCGTCCTACCCTGAGAGCAATCGTCATCGCAACCTCCGTTTGAACCGGCCCCTGCGGGCACATGCTTATGTTGTGCCGATTTATGGCTGGACCCGGCGAACGTGTCCACTGTCGGAATTTTTTACAGTTTTTTTGACAAACCCGCGGTACCGGGAGAGGCGATCCAAAAAAAAGTCATCGAAAATCAATCAACCGGGGTTCGGGCGAGGGACTGCCGGTGCCCGCCGCATCAGCGGCAGCAACGGCGCCAGCGTCGCCACCATCATCAGCCGGTAGTCGTCGTTATAGGCGATGATCAGCGCCTCGCGGTGAATGCTGGCATCCAGCAGAGCGGCGCCGGGCACGGTCGTGGGGTCGAGGTAGTGCGCGGCCGCGCCGCTTTGCAGCAGGCGGTTGAACGGGGTGATGTGGGCGGCGAGGTCGGCATGCGACACCTGGGTCAACTGGGCCAGCGAGAACGATGTCACCGACACCCCGACCGCCGCGCCGATGTTGCGGAACAGCGACAGCAGCGCCGCCCCGTCGCCGCGCAGAGTCGCCGCCAGCGTGGTGAAGGCCACCACCGAGAGCGGGTTGAACACGATGCCCATGGCGAAGCCCTGCACCAGGATGGTGGCGATCAGCCGGTGCTGGGACACGTCCGGCGTCCACCGGCTCATGTCATACAGCGACCACGACAGCATCAGCAGACCGACCGCCATCAGCTTGCGCTGGTCGATGCGCGCGCCGAGGCGTCCGGCGATCATCATCGCCACCATGGTGCCGATGCCGCGCGGCGCCATGGCGAGGCCGGCGGTCTTGACCGGAAAGTCGGCCAGGTTCTGCAGATAGGGCGCCAGCAGGGCCGAGGTGGCCAGCAGCACGATGCCGATGGCGAACATCATCAGCAGGGCGGCCGAGAAATTGCGGTCGCGGAAGATGGCCGGCGGCAGAAACGGGCGCTCGGCGGTGAACATGTGGACGATGAACAGGTACATGCCCAGCCCGGCCAGCACCGCCTCGACGATGATCTCGCGCGAGGTGAACCAGTCCTGGTCCTGGCCGCGATCCAGCATCAGCTGGAACGACCCGACGCCGAGCGCCAGCACCGCGAAGCCGGTCCAGTCGAAGCGCATGGCGGAGTCGGTGCTGTCCTTGGGCATGAAGGCGAGCAGGCCGGCGATGCCGAGCAGGCCGAAGGGCAGGTTCACGTAGAACACCCATCGCCAGTTGTAATATTCGGTCAGATAGCCGCCGAGGGTGGGACCCAGGATGGGCCCGACCATCACGCCGATGCCCCAGATGGCCATGGCGGCGGCGCGGCGCTCGGGCGGGTAGATGTCGAGCATGGTCGCCTGCGACAGCGGCACCAGGGCGGCGCCGAACATGCCCTGCAACAGCCGGAACACCACCATCTGCGGCAGCGTCTGCGCCGCGCCGCACATCATGGAGGTGAGGGTGAAGCCGGCCAGGCTGGCGATGAACAGATTCTTGCGGCCGAACCTGGTGGCCAGCCAGCCCACCGGCGCGGTCATGATCGCCGCGGCGATGACATAGGAGGTCAGCACCCAGGTGATCTGGTCGGCGGTGGTGGACAGGCTGCCCTGCATATAGGGCAGCGCCACGTTGGCGATGGTGGAATCCAGCGCCTGCATCAGCGTGGCCAGCATGGTGCAGCCGGTGATCAGGGCGCGGTGCGGAACGGCGGTGTCGGTCATCGGGCGGGAGCCGTGGCCGGCCCCTGAAGTTCTATGGCAGCAGGTCGCGGAGATGGCGGGTATGGCCGGTGTCGATATCCACCACCACGCTCATCCCCGCCCGCAGCTCCGGGTCGCCCGGGCGGCGATCGACCTGCACCCGCAGCGGAATGCGCTGCACCACCTTCACCCAGTTTCCCGAGGCGTTCTGCGCCGGCAGGATGGAGAACTCCGAGCCGCTGTTGGGGGCGATGCTCTCGACCCTGCCCTGCCAGACCCGGCCGGGATAGGTGTCCACGCTCAGCCGCACCGGATCGCCCGGCCTGACATAGGTCAGCTCGGTTTCCTTGGGATACGCCTCGACCCAGACATTCGCGGTTGAGATCAGGCCGAACGCGGCGGTGGCGGCGGCCAGGTAGGTGCCGGGCTGGATCGAATCGACCTGGGTGGCGATGGCGTCGAACGGGGCGCGCACGGTGGTGTGGTCAAGCTGGCGTTGCGCCTCGTCCAGCTGGGCCTGCGCCTTCAGGTATTCGGGCGTGCGGGTGACATCGATGTTCGCGTCGCCGCCGAGCCGGGCCAGTTGGACCTGCGCCTGCACCTTCAGGCTCTCCAGCGCCGCGCGGCTGGCCGCCAGCCGGAAACGGGCGTCGTCGTATTCGGCGCGGGAAACCCCACCGCCCTTCACCAGATTGGCGAAACGGTCGAAGCTGGCCTCGTCGGACTGCACCTGCGCCTGTTTGGCGTCGATGTCGCGTTGCATGCGCCGGTAGTCGCGCTTGGTGGCCTCCATCTGCAACGCGACCTGGGCGAGATTGGCGCGGGTGCCGTCCAGGGCAATCTGGAACGGGCGCGCGTCGAGGCGGAACAGCACGTCACCGCGGCTCACCCGGGCACCTTCCGCCACCGCCACGTCCTGGACGATGCCGGCAACGTCGGTCGCCACCGCCAGCTTGCCGGCGCGGACATAGGCGTTGTCGATGGACACCACGCCGCCGCCGGTCAGCCAGAAAAAGCCGGCGCCGGCCGCCACCACGGCAATGCCGCCCAGCATGAGCAGCGGACGCAGCAGACGGGCGCCGGCGCGGGGGTGCAGCTTGGTGTCGGCGGGCACACGCGCGGCGCCGCCAAGATCGGTGCCAAGATCGGAAATGGTGGCGTCGGACATCAGGCGGGTTCCTGTGGCACCAGATGGCGGTCGCGGGCCCGCAGGCCGGCCATCACATTCGCTTTGATGCAGGCCAGCGCCCCGGCGACGATGGCGATGGTCGCGGGGTCAAGCCCGCTGGTGGCGTTGGCCAGAATGGCGGCGCGTTCCACATGCAGCGCGTCCAGCACCGGCCGGGCGGGCGGCAACAAATGCAGTCGCCAGACCCGGCGGTCGCCGGGGTCGGCGCGCCGCTCGACCATGCCGTGTTCCTCCAGCCGGTCGATCAGCCGGGCGACGCTGATCGGCTCGACCTCCAGCAATTCGGCCAGTTCCTTCTGCGACAGGCCGGGCTGGTGGTCGAGCCGGAACAGGATGACCCATTGCGCCCGGGTCAGGCCGTGGCAGCCGGCCCGGCGGTCGGCTTCCAGGCGCAGATGGCGCCCCACGTCGTGCAGCAGGAACAGGAGGTCGGGCTGATCGCTCATAGGGGCTTATGATAAGCAGCGTTATGTTAAGCTGCATCACCTGCCCGCATGCGCTCGCCGCGATGCTGTCCTGCGCCGGGGCGGCGTCAGAACAGCGCGGGCGGCGGGCCGTCCGGGCGGCTGTATCCGATGGCCGCGTAGTCGCCGCCCTGGTAGCGCTCGGAGACCGGGTCGCCGCTGACCTTGCCGGCCAGGTCGGCGGCGCGGGCATCCGCCGAATCCCGCGGCGCCCAGCCCAGCGCGTCGCGGGCATCGCCGCCCCAGAAGCCCCGCTGGTTGGCCGAGGCGCCCCAGATGACGCCGCAACCGACCTGCCCGGCCAGAGTCGCGCGCACGCATAGCCGGGTGAGATCGTCATAGGACAGCCAGGTGGACAGCATCCGCGCGTTCACCGGCTCGGGGAAGCAGGAACCGATGCGCACCAGCACGCTTTCCACGCCATGCTTGTACCAGTACAGGCGGCCCATCAGTTCGCCATACGCCTTGGACAGGCCGTAATAGCCGTCCGGCAGGAACTGGCAGTCGGAATCCAGCCTGTCGGACCGCTCGTGATAGCCGATGGCGTGGTTGGAGGAGGCGAACAGCACGCGCGCCCGTTCGCGCCGGGCGGCCTCGTAGATGTGGTACAGCCCGCGGATATTGGCGCCGAGCACGGCCTCGAACGGCTGCTCGGTGGCAACCCCGCCGAAATGCAGGATGGTGCCGCAGCCCTCGGCCAACCGCAGGATGGCCGGGCCGTCATTGAGGTCGGCGCGGACGAAACCGGCGCCTTTGGGCAGTTGGTCCGGGAATGGCAGGATATCGGTCAGGCGCAGCTGCCAGCCCGCCTCGCCGAGATTGCGCGCCAGCACGCGCCCGAGCGCGCCGGCGGCGCCGGTGAGCAGCACGGGTTTGTCCGGGATTTCTGGCATGGCAACCTCCTGTTTGCTGTGGCTTGCATCAGGGGCATCGGCACCAGTCCGGGTCAACCGGGGCGTAAGCGCAATCAGCACCCTACGCCGGGATTAAAGTCACGCAACCGTGCGGCTTTGATGCTTCCCCGCGAGGCGCCGGAGAGCCTAGGCTTCGCCCCGAAGGAGAAGCCGTCATGCTGACAATGCTGCTGACCGCCCTCGCACTTGCCGCCCTCGCCGCTGCGGCGCACGCCGCGCCGGCGATGCAACCGGCCGCCATCCCCGTACCGGTGCGCAACCGCCGCCGGACCAGATAGGGTTCCAGGCGCCTCCGGCCGTCAAGAGAGGCCGCAGCTAATCCGCCGCGGCCTGTGTCGTCCCGTTCAGCGCCAGAAAATCGGCGCCGAACCCGCTTATTTCGCCGGCGCGCAGCCGGGAAGCCGGCGCGTCGGCGGCAACCTGCCCCTGATGCAGCACAATCACCCGGTCGGCCAGCGACAGCGCCTCCTCCTGATCGTGCGACACGAACACCGTGGTGATGCCGAGTTCGACATGCAGGCGCCGCAGCCAGGCGCGCAGTTCGTCGCGCACCTGCCGGTCCAGCGCGCCGAACGGCTCGTCCAGCAGCAGGATGCGCGGTTCGATCGCCAGCGCCCGCGCCAGCGCCACGCGCTGCCGCTGCCCGCCCGACAACTGGGCCGGCAGCCGCGCCCCCAGCCCTTCCAGCCGGACCAGCGCCAGCAGACCCTCGACGCGGTCGCGGATTTCCGCCTGGTTGGGTCGCTGCCGGCGCGGGCGCACCCGCAGGCCGAAAGCGATGTTCTCGAACACGGTCATGTGGCCGAACAGCGCATAGCTCTGGAACACGAAGCCGATGCGGCGCTGGCCGGGCGGCAGGTTGGTGGCGGCCAGCCCGCCGATTTCGATATGGCCGGCATCCGCGCGTTCCAGCCCGGCCAGCAGGCGCAGCAGGGTGGTCTTGCCCGATCCCGACGGACCGAGCAGGGCGACGAAGCTGCCGGGCTCGATATCCAGGTCGATGCCGTCGAGCACGCGGGTGGGGCCGAACCCCTTGGTCAGGCCGGCAATACGAATCATAGGCTTTGTACCCATACTGCTTCGGTTCCAAGTTGCAGGCTGCGGCGGTGGCGCCATTCCAGCGCCATGCGCACGCCGATGGTGGCGATCGCCATGAACGCGAGCAGCGATGCCATGCCGAATGCCGCCGCCAGATTGTATTCGTTATAAAGAATTTCGATGTGCAGCGGCATGGTGTTGGTCAGGCCGCGGATATGGCCCGACACCACCGAAACCGCGCCGAACTCGCCCATTGCCCGCGCATTGCACAGCAGCACGCCATACAGCAGCGCCCAGCGCACCTTCGGCAGCGATACCCGGAAGAACACCTGCCAGCCGCCCGCCCCCAGCGTCAGCGCCGCTTCCTCCTGCTCCATGCCCTGGGCGTGCATCAGCGGGGTCACCTGGCGGGCGACGAAAGGCAGGGTGACGAACAGGGTCGCCAGGACGATGCCGGGTATGGCGAACACGATCTTGATGTCGTGCGCGGCAAGCCAGGGTCCGAGCCAGCCCTGCAGCCCGAACATCAGCACGTAGATCAGGCCGGAAATGACCGGCGAGACGGAAAACGGCAGCTCGATCAGGGTCACCAGCAGCCGCCTGCCGGTGAAGCGGTAATGGCTGACGCACCAGGCCGCCGCCAGCCCGAACACGGTGTTGAGCGGCACGACGATCGCCGCGACCAGCAGGGTCAGCCGGATCGCCGCCTGCGCATCCGGGTCGGTGAGCGCGTCCTTTAGATACGGCAGGCCCTTGGCCACCGCCTCCACGAACACCACCAGCAGCGGCAGCAGCAGCATCACCCCCGCCACCAGCACCGCGGCGCCGATCAGGGCGGCGCGGGCCAGCCGCCCTTCGCCGATGCTTCGCTCAGGCTGCATGCGCCGGCCTCCGCTCGGAACCCGCCCCGCGTTGCAGCGCGTTCAGCGCCAGCAGCATCAGCAGGGAGAGGAGCAGCATGCCGGTGCCCAGCACCGCGGCGGCCGGATAGTCGAACTGCTCCAGCCGCGCGACGATCAGCAGCGGCACGATCTCCGACACCGCCGGGCGGTTGCCGGCGATGAAGATCACCGAGCCGTACTCGCCCACCCCGCGGGCAAAGGCCAGGGCCACGCCGGTCAGCAGGGCCGGCGTGATCGGCGGCACCAGCACCCGGCGCAGAATATCGAGCGGCTGGGCGCCGAGGGTGAGCGCCACCTCCTCGGCATCGCGGTCCAGATCGGCCAGAACCGGTTGCACGGTGCGCACGATGAAGGGTAGCCCGACAAAGGTGAGCGCCACCACTACGCCCGCCGGCGTGAAGGCCAGATGGATGCCGAGCGGCGCCAGCAGCCCGCCGATCCAGCCGTCGTCCACATACAGCGTGGTCAGGGCGATGCCGGCGACGGCGGTCGGCAGGGCGAATGGCAGGTCGATCAGCGCATCGACCAGACGATGGCCGGGGAAGCGGTAGCGGGTCAGCGCCCAGGCCAGCAGCAGGCCCAGCGGCACGTCGATCAGCGCCGCCGCGGCGGCGCCGCCGAAGCTGAGGCGGAACGCGGCGAGGGTGCGCGGATCGCCGAACACCCCGGCAATCCCGGCCGCGTTCAACTGGGCCGCCTTGGCAACCAGCCCGGTCAGCGGCACCACCACGATCAGGCCGAGCCATACCAGGGTGAACCCGAGGGCAAGCCGCAGCCCGGGCAGCACCGCGTCGCGGGCGGTGTGCCGATGCACGGCGGCGAGGGTGATAGAATTCACCTGCCAGGCCGGTAGATCTGGTCGAACACGCCGCCGTCGCCGAAATGCTGCTTCTGCACGTCCCGCCAGCCGCCGAACAGCTCATCCACGGTCACGGTGGCCACCGGCGGAAAGTCCTGCGCGTGGCGCGCGGCAACCACGGGGTCGATCGGCCGGTAGAAATGCCGCGCCGCCAGTTCCTGCCCCTCCGGCGTGTAGAGATAGCGGAGATACGCCTCGGCGAGCGCGCGGGTGCCGCGGCGGTCCACCACCTTGTCCACCACCGCCACCACCGGCTCGGCCTTGATGCTGACCGACGGATAGACGATTTCCAGCCGGTCGCGGCCCAGCTCGCGCACCGCGAGGTTGGCATCGTCCTCCCACGCCAGCAGCACGTCGCCCTGGTTGCGCTGGGCGAAGGTGATGGTGGCGCCGCGCGCGCCGCTGTCGAGCACCGGCACGTGGCGATAAAGCTCGGCCACGTAATCGCGCGCCTTGGCGTCGTTGCCGCCCTTGCTGTGCAGCGCGTAGCCCCAGGCCGCCAGATAGTTCCAGCGCGCGCCGCCGGAGGTTTTGGGGTTGGGGGTGATCACCGCGACCCCGGGCCGGATCAGGTCGGGCCAGTCATGGATCTGCTTGGGGTTGCCCTTGCGCACCACGAAAACGATGATCGAGGTGTACGGCACCGATTTATTGGGCAGCTTGTCGCGCCAGTCGGCGGAGAGCAGGCCGGCGCGGTCGGCGATGGCGTCGATGTCCGGCTGCAACGCCAGCGTCACCACATCCGCCTCCAGCCCGTCGATGACGGCACGCGCCTGCGCGCCGGAGCCGCCATGCGAGGCACGGATCGCCACCGTCTCCCCGGTGCGGGCCTTCCATGCCTCGGCGAACACCTTGTTGAAGTCGGCGTAGAGTTCGCGCGTGGGGTCGTAGGAAACGTTCAGCAACGTCGTCTCGGCGTGCGCCGGCAAGGTCAGCAGCAAGGCGAGCAGGGCGACGATTGTGTTCAGGCGCATGCGACTATCCTTTTCCCGTCCATGAACATGGTGGCTGTTACGAGCGGCGGCGGGTTTCCGCGGCCCGCGGCGCTATCATCGCCACCCGCCCGGCGCGGCCATCCCCCAACCCCTCGCTGTTTGTGAAATGCAAACGTTGGGAGACAAATAGCACATCGCCACCGCACGACAAGGCATTCCGCAGAAACCCATCGTGAAACGGTCGATTGGATCGGCGCCGGCCGGGACGATACTGGCCGGAACAATACAGGCCGGTGGACCTGGCGCCGCGCCTGCGGCACATGCTGCCGGCGAACCAGGGAGCCAGCACATGGACGGTGACAAAGTTAGCAGGAACCGCGCCACCGGTCTGCTCACGAATGCATTCGGGTATGTCGAGAACGCGGTCTATGGTGGCCTGGGCGTGCTGCTGAGCGTGACCGCGCTGCTCGCGCTCGGCAGCGCGGCGGTGCTGTTGTGGGACGCGCTGCGCGACTGGGACACCACCAGCGCCATCTTCGCCGTCATCGACCGGCTGCTGTTCGTGTTCATGCTGATCGAGATCCTGCACACCATCCAGGCCTCGATCCGCTCACGCGCCCTGACCTGCGAGCCGTTCCTGATCGTGGCACTGATCGCCTCGGTCCGGCGGGTGCTGGTCATCACGCTGCAATCCTCCGAGTTCGCCCACGACACGACCTGGACGCCCGAGCACGAGATCGCGTTCCGCGCGACGATGATCGAGCTGGTGGTGCTGGGGGTGCTGATTCTGGTCATGGTGGCATCGATCTATCTGCTGCGGCGCCCGCATTTGGGCGGCAACGGCGAATCCGGCCACGCGCGAGAGCGGCTGGCGGGGTCGTGAGTGATGCGGGATTTTTTCCCACAAAGAGTTGTGCTACAGTTTGATGAGGAACCCCCGTGACCTGACCGCTGCCCGGATGCCGCCTCCCGAACACCCAGTCACCCTGCCTCCCTCCGCGCTGCTGCGGGCGACCAGGCGCATGCTGCGCCCGCTGGTGCGGCTGCTGATCGGCAACGGCGTCACCTTTCCGGTGCTGGCCGACATGCTGCGCGGGCTGTTCGTCGAGGTGGCGATGACCGATCTGCTGGTTGATCCGCAGACGCAGACCGACAGCCGGATCAGCCTGCTGACCGGGGTGCACCGCAAGGAAATCCGCCGCCTGCGGCTGGAGGAAGCGGGACCGGACGCGGTGCCGCCGGTGGTGACGCTGGGCAGCCAGATCATGGCCCGCTGGCTGGGCACGCCGGCCTGTCTGGACACGGAGGGACGGCCGCTGCCGCTGCCGCGCACCGCCCGCGCCGGGAGCGGCGAGCCGTCATTCGAGGCGCTGGTCGAATCGGTGACCACGGATGTGCGCGCCCGCACGGTGCTGGACGACTGGATGAGCCACGGGATTGTGGCGCTGGACGACGATGGCCGGGTTCGGCTGAATACCGACGCATTCATTCCTCGCGCCGGCAGCGCCGAAAAGCTGTTCTATTTCGCCCGCAACCTGCACGACCACATCGCCGCGGCGGCGGCGAATATCGCGGCGGCGGAGACGGCGCCGTTCGTGGACCGCAGCGTTCACTACGACCGTCTGCCCCCGCAGGCCGCCGCGGCACTGCAAGCGGCGGCCCGCGAGGCGGCGCAGCGCACGCTGCTCGAGATCAACCGGGTGGCGCTCGATCTGGTGAAGGACGAGGCCCCGGACCCCGCCGCCGCCACCGGGCGGGTCAATTTCGGGGTTTTTGTTTATGTTGACGACGCTGGGGGCACGCCGGAGGCGCCGGGGTGATCGGGGGTGGGCGGCAGCGGGGGCGCCAGGGGCCAGCCGGTGGGGTAGGAGGCGCCGGGGCGCCGCGCCGGGGCCCGGCAGGGGGGTTGCCCGCTTGGTCCGCTTCGTGGCGCAAGCCGGCCGAGCGTCGGAGGGTCTTGGGATCGTTTGGGGGTGATGGAGTTGTGGGGGCGACTGCCCCGTGCCGGGTGCAGGGAAGCGCGGTATCATGTAGCAGCCGCCACCAGAAGACGGTTCGATTACGGAAGAATGCCGTCTACCATCTCCTTCGTTGGCTTTCAGAAGGGGAGCGGGGATGGCCGAGATGCATGTGATCGGCGCGTTG
>Ga0302319_10000807_pt1 | contig 70242 bp, 54 predicted proteins | sample Bog_T0_2_FD_203319 | JGI IMG/M metagenome (GOLD analysis project Ga0302319, IMG submission 203319) | Peat permafrost microbial communities from Stordalen Mire near Abisko, Sweden - Bog_T0_2 | ecosystem: Environmental > Terrestrial > Soil > Wetlands > Peat | place: Sweden: Abisko, Stordalen Mire...
CGCAGGACGACCCGGCCCGCGAGGCGAAATACGTCAACTCGCCGGAGACGCCGATCTTCACGAAGAGCCACCTGCTCTTCAACCTCGACCGGGCCCGGACGGCCGTCGGCGAGGGCAGGCCCTTCGTCATGGTCGAGGGCCAGCTGGACGCGATACGGTGCTGGTCGGTCGGACTCAAGACCGCCGTCGCGCCCCAGGGGACGTCGATCACGGACGGCCAGCTGGCGCTCCTTCGCCGCTACCACGCCGAGGTCGAGTGCTTCTTCGACAGCGATGACGCCGGCCAGAAGGCGGCGCTGCGCATGCTGCCGATGGCGCTGAAGGCGAACATCGAGGTGCGGTTCCTGACGCTGGCCGGCGAGACCAAGCTCGACCCGGACCTCCTTTTCCAGGAGCGCGGCCTCGCGGCCTACGCGGAGGTCCGCAAGTCCTCGATGTCCGCGATGGCCTTCGCGTGCCGCGCGCTCCTTCCCTCCCCCGCCACGGCGTCGTCCGAGCAGCGGAGCCGCGCCGCCCAGGGCGTCCTCGCGATCATCGCCGCCGCCGAGAGCGAGGTGTCGCGCGCGGCCTTCATCTCGGAGGCCGCCGCGCTCCTCAGCCTCCCCTCCTCGGCTCTCCAGAGCGACCTGCGGCGCCTGTCGGCGCGGACCGCGCGGACCGCCGCGCCGGCGGCGGCGGCGCTCCCCCTGCGCCAGCCGGGCGCCGTCACGCCCGAACACGACCTCCTGCGCCTCCTGCTGCATTTTGAGAACCTGGGGCGGCCCCTCAGCTCGGCGATACCCAATCCCTGGATCGACCAGCGCCAGCCCGAGGGGGTGCTCCTGAACCGCTTCCTGGGGGAGTTTGAAAGCGGCAACTGGCCGGGCAGGGACCACCTGGAGACTCTTATGGAAAGCGATGATGAGAAGTCGCTTGTGGCGTCCCTCCTCTTCGATGTGCCCCTCCTGGACGAGCCCTTCAAGGCGGCGCGGGAGGGCGTCCTCAGGCTGCGCAACCGCTCCCTGGAACCCCGGGTCCGCCAAATAGAACTTGCGTTAGCCAGCACCCCATCGGAATTTAACGATGACTCATCGTCGCTCCTGAGGGAATTGTCAGACCTGCAGCGCCAACTCCGCCAGCCGGTCTCACTCACCGAGGGCGGCTGAGGCGTTCCGTTCGCAGTTCCCGAAACCATCATTTTCATGCCTCGCAAAGCCAAACAAGCAGACAACCACAACGCCGAAGCCGTCGAGACCGCCCTTGCCCAAGCCCCGCAGGCTCCGGCCGAGGGGGGCGATGCCGCAGCGCCGATCGGGGGCATCAACGAGAAGATCCGCCAGCTGATCCGTCTTTCCAAGGAGCAGGGCTACCTGACGTTCGACGACATCAACGAGGCCCTGCCCGAGTCGATCGAGAACCAGGAGGAGATCGATAACGTCCTCTCCATCCTGCAGAACCTCGAGATCGAGATCCTCGAGCCCGACCAGGTCGAGGACTACAAGCAGCGCCAGGAGGAGGCCGAGGAGGAGGAGTCGAGGACGTCGCAGAATGACATCCTGGACGACCCGGTCAGGATGTATCTCAAGCAGATGGGCCAGGTGCCGCTGCTGACCCGCGAGCAGGAGGTCGAGATTTCCAAGAGGATCGAGAACGCCGAGCTCAAGGCCCAGGAGGCCCTCTTCCAGGCGTCCGCCGTCGGCGGATACATCGCCGTCCTCGGTGCCAAGCTCCTCAACCGCGAGGAGCGCTTCGACCGCATCGTCATCGACAAGAAGATCGAGAGCCGCGACGCGTACTTCCGCACGCTCCCGAAGCTCGTCGAGACGACCCAGAAGAACGAGGAGAGCACGAAGGAGTCATGGATCGAGCAGTCCAAGGCCCGCACCGAGCCCGAGCGCAAGAAGGCCCTTTCCAAGTTCCGCAGGAGGGAGACGGCGCTGCGCGCCAACTTCTCGAAGTTCTTCTTCAAGCTTAAGGTCTACGAGGAGTACCTGGAGCAGCTGCGCCCCATCCTCGAGGAGATCGAGTCTGTGCAGGTCCAGCTGGACCGCGCCAAGCACCCGAAGACGAAGAAGGACGCCGCGATCGACACGCGCGCCATCCACGCGCGCCTGCGCGCCATCGAGCTCCAGCAGCGCATCACGCCGAACCAGCTGATCGAGGTCTACCAGCAGACGATGACCCACGTGCGCGAGGCGCACCGCGCGAAGACCGAGATGGTCGAGGCCAACCTGCGCCTCGTGATCTCGATCGCGAAGAAGTACACGAACCGCGGCCTCTCGTTCCTCGACCTGATCCAGGAGGGCAACATGGGCCTCATGAAGGCCGTCGAGAAGTTCGAGTACCGCCGCGGCTACAAGTTCTCGACCTACGCGACCTGGTGGATCCGCCAAGCCATCACGCGCTCCATCGCAGACCAGGCCCGCACCATCCGCATCCCGGTCCACATGATCGAGACGCTCAACAAGGTGATGCAGGTCCAGAAGCAGCTCCTGCAGGAGTACGGCCACGAGCCGACGCCGGACGAGGTCGCGGACGAGATGAACCTGCCGGTCGACCGCGTCCAGCAGATCATGAAGATGGCGCAGCAGCCCATCTCGCTCCAGTCGCCGGTCGGCGACGGCGACGACACCTCCTTTGGCGACTTCATCGAGGACAAGTCGGCCGAGAACCCCTACGACATGACGGCGTACTCCCTCCTCAGGGAGAAGATCATCGACGTCCTGGACACGCTCACCGAGCGCGAGAGGCGCGTCCTGTCGCTTCGCTTCGGACTCGTGGACGGCTACAGCCGCACGCTCGAGGAGGTCGGCAAGCAGTTCAAAGTCACCCGCGAGCGCATCCGCCAGATCGAGGCCAAGGCGCTGCGTAAGATGCGCCACCCGACGCGCATCCGCCAGCTGCACGGCTTCTTCGACGCCGAGCAGATCGACAACGCGCAGAACCTGCTGAAGGTCGCCGCGTCCCTGCGCCCGCCGCGCTCGTAGGGCTCCGAGGAACGCACTTGCTTAGGCAGCAAATCGGGACAAGATTACCACCATGAATTTCCCCCATGTCCAATTCGCCGGATTGATCCCCACGGGCGGCGGCGAGTGGGTACTGATTCTCCTGGTCGTTCTGCTGCTGTTCGGCGGCACGAAGCTTCCCCAGCTCGCCAAGGGCCTGGGCCAGTCGATGAAGGAATTCAAGAAGGCCGCCAAGGATGACGAGCCTGTCGTCCCGGCCAAGGAAGAGCTGAAGAAGACCGACTCGCAGGGGACCAACTAGTCCGGCAAGGCGGGGTTTTCATTGAGCCAGCCGCGGAACTCGCGGATCTGCTGGGCCGTACCCAGGACGAGCAGCTCGTCGCCCGAGCGGAGCACCTCGCTGGCGCCCGGGATAAGTATCTTTTCCTCGCCGCGGTGTATGCCCGCGACCTGGACACCGTGGCTCGTCGCCGCGGATATCCCGCCGAGGGCTAGCCCGTTGCCGCGGCTCCATGCCGGCACCTTGATGGCATCCATCCGCACCTCCTCGAAGAGCGACTCGCTCTCAAGCTCCGCCGTCACGGCGCCGAGGAAGCGCTTGCCGGCCTCCACCTGGCTGATCGTGCCCATGAGGAGCACCCGGTCCCTGGGATAGAGGACGGCCTCGGGCTTCGGGAGCGGGATCATGTATCCCTGGCGCTCGATGCCGACGATCGAGCAGCCGAACTTCGCCCGCAGGTTCGTCTCCGCGATCGTGCGCCCCTGGCAGTCGGCGAGGTCAGGCAGCGTGCAGTCGATCATGTGCAGGTCCCAGTCCGGGTGGCGCCCGAGCCACGGCGCCGAGGTCGCCGACAGCTGCGTGTCGCTCGTGTGCATCATGGTCTTGAGCTCCACCTCGAGGACGCAGTGCAGGTAGATGAGCCTGCGCCGAAGGAGGAGGACGCACGCGATGGCGACGATGCCGCTCGCGAGGAGCAGCCAGCGCGCCGTGTCCTCGGCCGGCACGACGGCGATCATCCAGATCGTGAGCGCGGCAGCCACGACGGCCTTGATGCCCGTCTCGACGATCGGCGCCAGCTGCTGGCCCCTCGGGTGGCGCGCCGTCGAGACCTGGGCGAAGAGGAGCGCGAGCGCCGAGCAGTTGCGCCAGATGGCAACCATCGGCGCCACGACCGCGAAGGCCAGGAGGGTCCAGAAGACGATCTGCGAGCCGTAGGGGAACATCCAGTCGTGGCCGAGCCAGGACTCGATCGCGGCGTAGAGCTCGCGCGAGAAGACGAGGACGCCGGAGACGAAGAGCATCTCGACGCCGATCTGCGCGAAGCGCTTGCGGCTGAGCTGCCAGAGCGGGCTCCTGCGGCTCTGGCGCATGAAGCGCTCAAACCAGTCCTGGTAATTGGCGAGCCAGTCGTTGATCCACGCCGGCTGCCTCGTGATGATGCTGTTCGCGATCCGCGTCGACGCCTTGGCCGTGAAGGGCATGGAGAGCGTCGTGAGGAGGGAGACGCCGACCGCGAGCGGGAAGAAGTTCGCCGGCACGACGGTGGCGCCGACGCCAAGGAGCGCGATCACGAACGAGAACTCGCCGATCGGCGTCGACATCAGGCCGGCGCGGATGCCGTCGCGGGCGGGGATGCCGATGGCGCAGAGCGAGACGCTGACGGCCAGCATGCGGGCCACGATCGTGAAGGCCGCCACGCCCACGATGAGTCCCGCCGTCCCCGCGAACGCCGCGGCGTTTATCTGCATGCCGATCGCGACGAAGAATACGGCGCTGAAGACGTCGCGCATGCCGTGGAAAACGCGGTCGACCTGGTGGACGTGCGGCGTCTCGGCGACGATGATGCCCAGGAGGAAGGAGCCGAGGGCCAGGGAGTAGCTCGCCTTCTGCGCCAGCATCGCCAGGCCGAAGAGGAGCGCCGCCAGGCAGATCGTCTGGAGCTCCTCGTCCATCGTGATGCTGACCCGCTTCAGAAGCCGCGGGACGACGATCATGCCCGCGATGCTCACCACCGCCATGAAGGCCCCCAGGTGGACCAGCGTGTCCCAGACGTTCGACGCGTGGCTCGCGTCGGAGCTGCCGAGCTGCACGACCGACTCAAGGAGCGCCAGCATGACGACCGCGACCACGTCCTCAAGGACCGAGAACGCGGCGGCCAGCTGCCCGGCCCTCTCGTGGTTGAGACCCGTGCTCTGGAGCACCTTGGAGATCACGGTGGACGACGAGATCATGAGCATGCCTGCGAGGAATAGCCCCTCGGTCGATCCCCAGCCGAGGGCGGCGGCCAGGAGGCGCGAGAGGTAGTACATGGCGAGCGCCCCGAGGAGGACGGCGGCCACGATCGGGAAGCCGAAACGGCGGAGTTTGCGCACGCTCAGCCTGAGCCCGATCGAGAACATGAGGAAGACGAGGCCCACCTGGGCCAGGGTCTCCACCCGGCCGATATCCGTGACGAGGGAGAGGCTTGGCATGCCCGGGCCCAGGAGGATTCCGGCACCCAGGAAGCCTACTATCGAGGGCAGGCCCAATTTCTGGAATATCCAGCCTACGGCTCCGGCCACGACAAGGATGACGGCCAGGTCTTGGATGAACAGTATTCCGTGCATGGCCTCTTTCCCCTACCCCAAGACGGTCGTCCCGGTTGCCGTCCCCGGTCAACCATAAGCCGCGTATTTCCCTCGTTGACAGCTGCCTGCGCAGACCATTCGATTCCGTCGGCGGCAACGCCAGCGACCTCCAGCTCCCACCGCAACAAGCCCACATGGCCAACCTTTTCGGTTACTTCTCCAACGACATCGGAATCGATCTCGGCACGGCCAACACGCTCGTTTACGTCAAGGACAAGGGGATAGTGCTTCGCGAACCCTCGGTGGTCGCCCTGGACACGGTGACCCGCAAGGTGAGGGCCGTCGGCGACGAGGCGAAGAGGATGCTCGGGCGCACCCCCGGCAACATCACGGCCATCCGCCCCATGAAGGACGGCGTCATCGCCGACTTCGACGTCACCGAGGCGATGCTCAGGTACTTCATCCAGAAGGCCAGCCAGAGCTTCAGGGCCCCTCCACGCGTCGTGATCGCGATTCCCTCGGGCATCACGGCGGTTGAGAAGCGAGCGGTCATGGACAGCGCGACGCACGCGGGTGCGCGCAAGGTGATCACGATCCCGGAGCCGATGGCGGCCGCGATCGGGGTCGGACTCCCGATCGACGAGCCGGCGGCCAACATGATCGTCGACATCGGCGGCGGCACGACGGAGATCGCCATCATCTCGCTGAACGGAATCGTCTTCTCGAAGTCCATCCGTGTGGCGGGCGACGAGCTCGACGCAGCGATCATCGGGTACATGAAGCGTGCGTACAACCTCCTGATCGGCGAGCGCACGGCTGAGGAGATCAAGATGCGCATCGGCTCTGCCTACGCGCTGGACGAGGAGCTTTCCATGGAGGTCAAGGGCCGCGACTCCGTCGCCGGCTTGCCCAAGACGATCCACATCACCTCGCAGGAGGTGCGCGAGGCGCTATCCGACACGATCGCCGCCATCGTGGACGCGGTGAGGACGACGCTCGAGCGCTGCCCGCCGGAACTCTCCGCCGACCTGGTCGACCGCGGGTTCGTGATGGCCGGCGGAGGCTCGCTCATCCGTGGGATCGACCGCCTCCTCAGCGACAAGACGGGCCTTCCCGTGACGGTGGCCGATGATCCCCTCTCTGCAGTGGCCAATGGAACCGGTGCCGTTCTGAACGACCTGTCCTGGCTGATGCAGAACGCGTGAGGATTGGTAGGTCCCAGCGATTCGACCAAGCCCGACCCTTCGCAGTGCTGGGGCTGGCCCTCGCGGCCTGGCTCGTGGCGCCGATAGCGATCAAGACTTTCCTCAGGACGAGCTTCTTCGAGATGACGGCCCCGATCGAGGTGTCCGCCTCCTACGCGAGCGACCTGCAGAAGTTCTGGGCGATGAGGCTCCACTCGAAGGACGAGCTGATCGAGGCCGGCCGCGACATGGCGCGCCTTAACGCCTCCTACTCGCTCTCGGTCCAGGAGAACGAGGAGCTCAAGTCCCAGGTCGAGCGCCTGCAGGGACTTCTCAAGATGCCGGCGGACGAGCGCTACCGCTTCGAGCACGCGAGGGTCGCGCAGCGCGACTTCTCGGGCTGGTGGCAGCGCATGGTCATCAGGAAGGGCTCCGATTACGGGATCCCGCTTGGCGCCCCGGTGGTGTACAGCGGCGGCGTCGTGGGGCGCATCTCCGAGGTTCACGCCTTTACCTCCGTGGTGCAGCTGACAAGCGACCCGGGACTGCGCATCGCGGCCGTCGTCTCCGGCGACAGCCGGCCCGTGAGCTTCCAGGGCGCCGAGAACCAGGTCTTCGGGAACCCCAGGGGCGTCATCGAGTTCGTGCCGCTGGACGTCTACGCGAATGCAACGGCCCCGAAGCGCCTCGCGACGTCGGGCCTAGGCGGTGTCTACCCGCCGGGCCTTACGATCGGCCAGATTGTGCACGTGGAATCGAGCTCCGACGGCCTCTTCAAGACGGGCGAGGTCGAGCTGGACCCCCGGCTCTCCGAACTCACCGAGGTGACGGTCCTCGTGCCGGCGTCCAAGGAATAGCGACACCGACCCAAGATGCGCGGAACGGCCGTCCTCTTCGTCACCCTCTACCTCCTGCAGGTGCTGGTCGCCAGCGTGAACAGCGCGCTGTCGGACTTCCACCTCTGGCTCTTCGCAGGCGGCCTCTACGTGGCCTATTCGGCTCTGGCGATGCCCTTTGGCGAGGGGTTTGTCGCGACCTTCCTGGGCGGGCTCCTCTGCGACGCCATGACGCCGGTGGCCTTCGGCACCCATGCCGTCCTCTTCGCCCTCGCCCACGCCGTCGTCTACAACCTCCGGGAGAGGATGCAGCGCGAGGACACGACGGTGCGCGTGATCGTCGCCCTGGTCATCAACGCCGCGGTCTTCATCGCGATCTCCATCATGACGCTCGGGCTGCGGCACTTGGGCGAGTGGCCTAGGGTGTTCTCCGACCTCCTGTGGTCGGAGGCGGTGGTGGCCTCGATTGCCCCGTGGTTCTTCGCGCTCCAGCTCCATTCACTCGAATTGGCGCGTGCGAATACGGCGCGTTCGGCATAAGCTGGGACAAGATGGCCGCGCCCACCGAACGCTCAGGCAGCCTCGTCGATTCCAAGGTCGGATTCGACCCGAGGATCGTGGTCTTCTACGGCATCATCGCCCTGCTCCTCATGGTCCTCGCCGGGGGATTGTGCTACCAGCAGATCTACAAGGGCGCGATCCACCACGAGGAGGAGCGTCAGCAGAACGAGCGCCGCGTCATCGTGCCCGGGCCCCGCGGCAACATCTTCGACCGGAACGGGAAGCTCCTGGTAGGCAACCGCCCGCGCTTCGCGGTCGTCCTTTATCTGGACGAGCTGCGCCTCGAGTTCCGCAAGGAGTACTCGACGATCCGCAACAACTACCGCCAGTCGGGCGACCAGGACCTGCCGACGAGCGCCCAGCTTGAGCGGCTCGCCCACGTGAGCGTTGTCCAGCGCTACATGGACCAGGTGAACCAGTTTCTGGGTCGCACCGAGGTGGTCGACGGCGGTGGCCTCCAGCGCCACCTCGAGCACCAGCTCCTCCTACCCTACACCCTTGTCGACGACCTGAAACCGGAGGAGTTCGCGCGCCTGATCGAGCACCTGCCGGTCAATTCCCCGCTTCAGGTCTACACCTCGAATACGCGCTACTATCCCTACAACGACGCGGCCGCGCACACGCTGGGCTACGTGGGGACGAACGAGGGTGCGGACGATGACGAGGAATTTCCCGGCGAGGGCCTTACGACCTTGACGATGAAGGGAAGCATCGGGAGGGACGGCTTGGAGAAGCAGTTCGACTCCACGCTCCAGGGAGAGGCGGGCTACACCATCCTCCGTGTTGATCCCTCGGGCTACAAGGTGAACCCCCCGATCGAGAGCCGCGTCCCCGTCCAGGGCCACAGCCTGACGACGAGCATCGACATCGACGTCCAGCAGGCGGCCGAGGACGCCATTGGGGACGAGACCGGCTCCGCGGTCGCGATGGACGTGAAGACCGGCGAGGTTCTGGCCATGGTGAGCCGCCCAGGCTACGACCTGAACCTGTTCTCCCCGCACCTAACCGCGGCATCGGCGAAGGAGATCGAGGACAACAAGGCGTGGACGAACAGCGCCCTGAATGGCGTCTATGCGCCGGGCTCGACGTTCAAGATCGTGGTCTCGACGGCGGCTCTCCTCAACGGGGCGATCACGCCCGACGACGAGCCCGCGGACTGCGAGGGATACATGATGGTCGGCAACCGCCGCTTCGGCTGCGACAACGGCCTGAGCCACCACGGCATCCTGAAGCTGCCCGAGGCGATCACGGAAAGCTGCGACATTTATTTTTACACCGTTGGACTCAAGACCGGGGTTGACGCGATAGCCGCGGAGGCGAGGCGCTTCCACCTGGATCGGCCGACGGGCATTGAGCTGCCGGGCGAGACCCACCGCATGCTGATACCCGATCCCCAGTGGAAGCAGAAGACCCACGACGAGTCGTGGTCGCCCGGCGACACGGCCAACATGTCGATCGGCCAGGGATTCGTGGGGGAGACGCCCCTTGTCATGGCCTGCTTCGCATCGTCATTCGCGAGGGACGAGGTCTGGACACAGCCCACCCTGCTCCATGACCCGAACAGGCCCGAGCAGCATACCGAGCGCACCGGGCTGAGCGCCTCCCAGCGCGCCGCGATCCTCAAGGGCATGCTCGGCGTCACGACCGATCCCGAGGGCACGGCCCGCTACCTGAATCTCCCCGCGCTCCGTGTGCCGGGAATCGACATCGCCGGCAAGACAGGCACCGCGCAGATCACGAGGCCGCAGGGCAAGGTGGACGAGGCGTGGTTCATCTGCTTCGCGCCGATCGAAAACCCGGAGATCGCGCTCGCGATCGCGGTCGATGGGCCTGTTGGCGAGAGCTTCGGCGGAGGCCCGCAGGCCTCCCCGATCGCCTCGGCGATCCTCAAGAAGTATTTCGAGAAGCGGCGCGCCGGCGCGCCCGTTGCCTCGAACTAGACGCGGCCTGCCTCGCTTTGCGGAAGACCTCCGTCGGCTTGGGCCACGTCGGCGCCGGCCCGTACCTGAGGCGCTGAAGATCGGCGACGAGCACCTCCGGGCCGTCCACCTTGCGCAGCCACCGGCCGGCCTCGCGGCGCACCGGGTCGACCTTCCCGGCGCGCCCGACTCCCGCCAGGCGCCAGCGACCGGTCGTCAGGAGCCAGGCGAACAGCCCCACAACGATGGCGATCGGTGAGAGCTGAAGCATCTTGGACGTGCTCCACGGGCCCGTGAACCAGGCCTTAACGGCTGCCGCCGCCTGGCCGATCGTGTCCCGGATCCACTTGCCCGAGCTGTCGGTCGCCTCCTTCACCGCCTTGGCGGTGTCGGCCTGGCTCTGCTGGTCAAAATTCACGATCCGGCGATACCAGAAGACGCGCAGGCTGTTGATGCGCGCCGCCCAGCTGCGGTCCATGATGCCCGCGATCGCCGCAGGCCCGACGTCCTTCGATGGGTCGTTGGCCACAGCGGATGCCAGCGGGTCCTCGCGGATCCAGGAGCGAAGCGTCGGGTCCCAGATCTCGACCCAGGCATGCGCGTCGGAGTTGCGCACCGTGTAGTTGCCCGAGTACGCGTTCCAGGTGCCGCCCTTGAAGCCGGTGACGACGCGGGCCGGGATGCCGGCCGTGCGCGCGAGCATGACAAGCGAGCCCGCGAAGAGCTCGCAGTGGCCGGCCTCGGTCGAGGTGACCCACCGAACAAGCGGGTCGCCCGCGCCGGCGGGAATGCTGGGGGAAAGGGCGTACCGGTGCCTCATCCTCAGCCAGTCGATCGCCCTCGCCGCGAATTCCTTGCTCGGCATCCCCTTGGTCGCGCCCAGGTCGGCGTCGACCTTCTGCAGCTTCGCCTTGTCCGCCTCGGAGAGGTCTATGTCCATCTGCATGGGAAAGCCGACGACGCGGCCGCGCTTCTTCCAACGGCCCGTGAATGGCATGTCGAGCAACTCGTCCGAGCCGGGGTTCATCCCGTCGACCCGGTAGGCCGTCATGCTCGCGGGCTCGTCGCGCAGGGCGACGATCCCAAGGTCGGTCGAGTACCTGAAGTTCTGCGCGTCCCTGAAGCGCAGCGCGTAGAAGCGCCCGAGGGTCGGCAGGTAGCGGCTCACGCCGGACTCGAGGAAGATGGTCCACGACGGGACGTTCCTGTAGCCGCCGTAGCCTGGGAGGATGTTCGCCGAGGTCCTCTCCCGCTCGAAGGCCGCCCTCATGCTCGGCGACAGCTTGAAGCTCCCGTCCTTGTACTCGTCCAGGATCACCATCCTCCAGTACGGCGTCGCGGGCGCCTGGGTCTGGTCGGAAATGTCGGCGTCGAACGCGACGCCGTCGTCCTGGGTTATCTCGGTGATGTCGCCGAACTTTATCTGGTCGTTGAAGCCGGTCATCGCCTTGTGGACGACGAAGCGCTCGAGGAAGAGGCTGTTCTCGAGCTGGAAGCGCGGGATCGCGAGGAAGAGGAGCCCCGAGACGACGACAACGCCCGCAAAGAGGACCATGGCCGAGGTGAGGAGCCTCCAGTCGGCTACCGACCAGAGGCGCCCGAAGAGGTTCATCCATCCGTAGTCGGCCCAGGTCGGGACGACATTCCTCACGGCGAGCTTCGGCGCCAAGCCGCCCTCCGTGGATCCCGCGATCGTCACCACCATGAGGAGCCCGAGCGCGCACCCCGTGAAGAGGAGGATCTGGCCCGCGAAGAGGAGCGACACCGTGAGGACGCCCGCGATGACGATCAGGAAGAGGCCGAGGACCACGATCTGGAGGTCGTCGCGGCGGGCGCGGTAGCTGAGCCCCCTGTAGAGGAGAAGGAGGAGGTCCAGCCGCACGATCGCGGGCAGGATCTGGCCCGAGCGCCAGAGGTCACCCGCAAAGAAGGCCAGGATCGCCGGGAACGCCAGGCGGTGCACGAGGTTCGGCACCCGCGCGGGAAGCGCCGGCTTCACGAGGGCGGTGATGACCCCGGCCGCGGCCAGGGCGGCCATCCACTCCGAGCCGATGTCCATGTAGAACACCGTCGCGATCGACAGGAGCATCAGCGCACCGCCGAGCAGCCAGCGGAGCAGGTGCAGCTCGTCGAGGCTAAGTTGCTGCGGCCTTCGTACCATTGATGATCGCGGCCACGCCGCGCTGTCCGTCCGGCTCGAACGTCATGAGGTTGAAACGCGCCCTGCCAAGGAAGGGTGCGCCGGTGGCGCTCCCCGGCGTTGGTGCCCTCGGGTCACACTCGGCGAGGCGGTCGAGGAAGCTCTCGAGGTCGGCGACGCGCTTCGTCGGCACCTGAGGGCTATCGTCGATCGCGGTCGACTGAAGGCGGCCCGCCCTGAAGAGGTCCTGCGCAAGCGTGGCCGCGAAGCTCAGGAGGAGCTCGAACTGCTCGGGCCTCGTCCACACCTCCGCGTCGGTCCTCAGCCACAGCGCGCACGCGTCGGAGTTCTGCGATGAGAACTGGCGTATCAGGAGCTTTCCCTTTCGCGCGCTCGCCTTCCAGTGGATAAGGCGGTGCGAGTCACCGTGCTCGTAGTTCCGGAGCGCCATCATCTCGCCCTCGTTGCCAGCCTTCGACTGGCGAAGCTCGCCGGCCGGCCGGCGGGGTGAGGCCGCGCCGAAGCGGCGGTACTCCACGGGCGAGGGCCAAACCGGCACCTCGCGCCTAAGGTCGGTGCCCGTCTGCTTCCTCAGGAAGCCGAATGGGAAGAGCGAGCCCACGCCGCGCAGCTCGATCCGCATGAGCCCGCGCCTGGCCGGCGTGAAACTCCAGTCGAGCTTCGCCTGGCCCGCGGGGTCCAGGCGCGTCCGCAGGTACACCGTTCCCTCGGTCGTGCCCTCGTCCGCCTTCTTGAGCGCGGCCCAGACATCGATTCCCTTGGCCGTTATCGTGGACTCGGGCTTCGCCGGCTCACCCGACCTTTGCGGCGTCGCCGCAAAGTCGAACCAGAGGGCGTAGGTCGGCAGGAAGCGCTTGTCGTTCCTAAGGTGGAGGCCGACCTGGGTTTCCTGGCCGGCAATCAACGGGGGCTGGACGTCGAGCCTCCATTCCACACCGCGCAGGTTGAGCCACGCGAGGACGCCGCTCAGGATCAGGCACGCCAGGAGCAGCGCCAGGGCGATGAAGAGGATGTTGCTCGCCGAGTTGTAGGCGGCGGTGCCGATGCCGAGCGCGAGCCCGATGAGCACCAGTCCCGGGATCGTCGGCTGTATCCTCTCGTGGCGCCTCGGCCAGACGAGGCCCCAGAGCGTCCTCCTCCAGAAACGGAACTCGCCGCTCCCGGCCTTGCTTTTCACGCCGGGGGCGGCAGAGCCGACAGGATCCGCTTGAGGTGTGCGGCGACCGAGCGGCGCTCCTCCAGCGCGTCGCCGGTCTGGCGCGATAGGGCCAGCCGGTGCGAAAGGACAGCGGGGACAAGCTCGTACACGTCGTCCGGGAGGACGAAGTCGCGGCCGTTGACGAGCGCGCGGGCCTGGGCAGCCGTGCGAAGCGCAAGGCCGCCGCGCACGCTGGCGCCGGACTTGAACTCCACCTCGGTGCGGGTGGCGGCCACGATGCGAAGAATGTAGTCGAGGATGCTGTCCTCGATGAAGACCTGCGGGACCAGGGCCTGGAGCGCCGCGACCTCGTGGCGGGTCGCCACGGGGTTGATCGAGATCGAGTCGTAGCCGCTGCGGGCGGTCCTCAGGATCTCGATCTCGTCGCTGTGCTGCGGGTAGCCCATGCGAAGGCGCATGAGGAAGCGGTCCATCTGGCTCTCGGGCAGCGGGAACGTGCCCTCGTAGTCGACCGGGTTCTGGGTCGCGAAGACCATGAAGGGCGAGCCCACGCTGTGGGACTCGCCGTCGACCGTCACCTTCGCGCGGTCCATCACCTCGAGGAGCGCGGACTGGGTCTTCGGGGGGGCCCGGTTGATCTCGTCGGCGAGGACGATGTTCGCGAACACCGGTCCGGGCTTGAAGACAAACTCCCTCGTGTTCTCGTCGTAGATCGCGACCCCGGTCACGTCCGAGGGGAGCAGGTCGCTCGTGAACTGGATCCTCGAGAAGACACAGTCCGTAGAGCGGGCAAGGGCATAGGCCAGCGTCGTCTTGCCGACGCCGGGCAGGTCCTCGATCAGGAGGTGGCCCCCGGCCGCGAGGCAGACCAGCAGCTGCTCGATAACGTCGTCCTTGCCGAGGATCGCCTGGCGCATGTTGGCCCTCAGGCGGTCGAGGGCGCCCTTGGCGCTGGCGATCTGTTCGGACTGGAGGAATTCGCTCATGGTGATCGCCCGGAGCTTCTACCCTAATATCTCGAGGAAGCGGGTGAAAAGCCTGTTCACTCGCTCCTGGTTCGTTTTCACAAGGTCTTTGAATTTGCCGAAGTCGATCTCGGTGCCCTCGAGCCCGTTCGCGTAGTTGTCGATGACGGCGAAGCTGTTGTAGTTGAGGCCCGCCTCCGTGCAGAGGTCGGCCTCGTGGGCCGCCGTCATGCCGATCACGTCGCCCCAGGTCCTGATCGCACGGATCTCGGCCTTGGTCTCGAAGCGGGGTCCCCGCATCTGCACGTAGACCTTGCCGGTCGGGATCGTGAACTCTGGCGAGAGGGCGGCCACGAGCTTGGGGATCAGGTTGTTGGCGATGCCGGGGGCGCCGCCCCGCAACTCCTTGTCAAAGAAGGTCACCGGGCCCTGCTGGAGGCACACATAGTCCGCACAGGAGACGATGGAGCCCGGGGGGATTTCCGTCGTGAGCGAGCCGACGGAATTGAGCGAGACCACGTCCTTGAACCCCATGTCCGCCAGGGCGCGGATGTTGGCGCGGTAGTTGATCGAGTGCGGCGGCAGCGGGAAGGCATAGCCGTGGCGGTTTATGAGGGCGAAGTCGCCCTTCGTCTTGTAGGTCACGCTCCCGTACTCAGTCTCGACCGTCTTCACGTCCCAGGACGAGAATAACGTGGAATTGACGATGCTCGTGCCGCTTATGAATGCGACTCTCATGAATAGGGGTGATTCTCGCCTGCCCTTCCCCCTTGTCAAATCCGGCGGCTGGGACCTACCCTAGGTTGAACGCATGTCCTCCGCCAGCCAACCGCCCGCAGACCGGGCGAACATTCCCCAGCACATAGCCATCATCATGGACGGAAACGGGCGCTGGGCAAAGAAGCGCGGGCTGCCCAGAATCGAGGGTCACCGCCGGGGCGTCGAGGCCGTCCGCACGGCGACCTACTCGGCCCGGGACCTGGGGGTCAAGATGCTGACCCTCTATGCCTTCTCCGCGGAGAACTGGAACAGGCCGAAGGACGAGGTCGGTGCCCTGATGGGCCTGCTTGAGCTGTACCTGAAGAAGGAGCTGGAGACCTTCGTGCGCGACAAGGTGCGCCTTAGGACGATCGGACGCACCGAGGGCCTGCCCGCGGGCGTCCAGAAGCTCCTCGCGGCCACGATCGAGAAGACGAGCTCGTTTACCGACTATACCCTAGTCCTGGCGCTCAACTACGGCTCCAGGACGGAGATCGTCGATGCTGCCCACAAGTACGCGGCGGCGGTCGCCGCCGGCCGCGAAAACCCCAACGAGAAGGGCTGGGGATCGATCGCCAAGTACCTCTACACCGAGGGCATGCCGGACCCGGACCTCGTGATCCGCACCTCGGGCGAGACGCGCGTCAGCAATTTCCTCCTGCTCCAGGCGGCCTACGCCGAGTTCTACTTCACGAGCGTCCTCTGGCCGGACTTCGCGAAGGCGGACCTCGAGGCCGCGATCTGCGACTACTCCAGGCGCGAGCGCCGCTACGGGATGACAAGCGACCAGCTCAAGCCCCAGGAGGCGGGAAAGTAAGGCCGTGGCGAAGCGCATCCTCAGCACCATCGTCCTCTGGCTGGTCCTGTTCGCAGTGCTGTGGTTCTTCCGCACGGTCGGCGCCGTCGTCGTGATCACAGCCATATCGGTGCTCACGATGAGGGAGCTCTACATCCTCCTCGCCGCCTCGGGGAACCAGCCCTTCACGGGAATGGGCCTCGTCTTCGGCGGCCTGATCACCCTGGCGCCCTGGACCTACGAGCGGTACGGCATCCAGCCCTACCTCCTCCTGCCGCTCGCCGTCGTCGTCTGCGCGATCCGGATCATCCTGGAGCGGGCCCCCGAGAAGCGCGTCGACACCCTGACCTCCACCCTCTTCGGCATCGTCTACGTGTCGGTGCTCCTGCAGTACCTGGTGCGCATCGCGACGCCGGTCCAGAACGACATGATCACTCCCGAAGGGAGGCTTGTCCTCTGCCTCTGGGTCGTCGCGGTCGCGAAGTTCTGCGACGTCGGCGCGCTTCTCACGGGCCTCGCGATCGGCAAGACCCCGATGGCGCCCCTGACGAGCCCCAAGAAGACCTGGGAGGGCGCGATTGGCGGCGTCATTGTCGCCATGGGAGTCGGGGCGCTGGTGGCCTGGCTCGGGCGCTCGGTGCTGCCGACCGGGATGACGCCGCTTCGGGCCGCGCTCCTTGCCTGCCCGCTGGCCATCGTCGCCATCTACTCTGATTTGGTCGAGTCGGTCATCAAGAGGCGGGCAGCCCTGAAGGACTCCGGGGCCGGCGTCCCCGGGATCGGTGGCATCTTCGACCTTTCCGACAGCCTGATCCTCGCGGCCCCGGTGGGCTACGTCCTCATCAGCCGCCTCACCTAGGCGCGCGTCTTCCGAACTTGGCCGCCGCATCACCATCCGCATCGAGGTCCCCGTTCCGCAGGAAGGTCGTCCTCCTGGGTGCAACGGGAACGATCGGGAGCAACGCGCTGCGGGTCATCGCCGCGCACAAGGACAAGCTGGAGCTCGTGGGCGTGGCCGCGAAGTCCGACTGGAGGAAGCTTGCCGAGATCGCGCGCCACTATTCCGTGCGCCACGCCGCGATCTACGACGAAGCCGCGTTCAAGGAGGCCAGGTCCTCGGGCTCCTTCCACATGTCGACGCGGCTCTACCAGGGCCCTGCGGGCCTGGCCGAGGTCGCGGCGCTCCCGGGCGCGGACGTGGTGCTCGTGGCCGTCGTGGGCACCGCGGGCCTCGAGCCGGCCCTTGCCGCGATCGCGGCGGGCAAGAACCTGGCGCTCGCCTCCAAGGAGATCCTGGTCCTCGCCGGGAAGTTCATCATGGCCGAGGTCCAGAAGACCGGGAAATTGCTGCTCCCGGTGGACAGCGAGCACAACGCCGTCTTCCAGTGCGTCCAGGGGCATCCGCATTCCGACATCAAGAGGATCGTCCTGACGGCGAGCGGCGGCGCCTTCAGGGACTGGCCGGCCGAGAGGCTGGAGCACGTGAGGCCGGCCGATGCCCTCAAGCATCCCAACTGGGTCATGGGACCGAAGATCACCGTGGACTCGGCCACGATGGCCAACAAGGGCCTCGAGCTCATGGAGGCCAAGTGGCTCTTCGGTCTCCAGGCCGAGCAGTGCACGGCCGTCATGCACCCGCAGAGCCTGCTGCACTGCCTCGTTGAGTTCAACGACGGCGCCATGATGGCGCAGCTCTCCCCATCCTCGATGACGTTCCCGATCCAGCACGCGCTCCTCTATCCCGAGCGCGTGGCGGGCGTTGAACCCGGCCTGGACCTGACGCAACTGATGAGCCTCGACCTGCGGCCGATCGACAACCAGCGCTTCCCGATGATGCGGCTGGCCAACGAGGCCATGAAGGCCGGCGGCATCGCCCCTGCGGTTTACAACGCGGCCAACGAGGTGGCCGTCGACGCGTTCCTCAATGGAAGGATTCCCTTCCTTGCGATTCCACGGATCGTGGCCCAAGGTCTTGAGCGCACCGTGAATTTCGAGCCTGCCGACCTGGCCAGCGTGCTGGGTGCGGACCAGGAGGCGAGGCAGGGTGCCGAGTCCGACGTTCTTACCCTCAAGTAGCTTACTGCCCGTATTTTACAAAATAGTGTCGACAGACCTGATCCATTCCATCCTCTCAAATTCCTGGGCGATTTTCCTCATCATCCTCTTCTTCGGGGGATCGATCTTCGTCCATGAGCTGGGCCATTTCCTTGCCGCCCGCTCAAGGGGGGTCCACGTCGAGGTATTCTCGATCGGCATGGGCCCGCCGATGTTCTCCTGGACCGCAAAGAGCGGCACCCGCTACCAGATAGCCTGGTTCCCGCTCGGGGGCTTTGTCCTCCTGCCGCAGATCGCCGACCTCGGGCCCCTTGAGGGCGAGAGCCAGGTCGACGTCCAGGCGCTCCCGCCGGTCACCTACGGCACCAAGGTTCTGGTCTTCATCGCGGGCGCCTTCTTCAACGTGGTCTTCGCCTTCGTCCTCGCGTGCATCGTGTGGGTGGTCGGCCAGCCCGAGAACATCGAGTCGGTCAGCACGACGATCGGCTACGTCGCGAAGACGATCGACCTGCCGGACGGATCGAAGGTCGCGAGCCCGGCGCTCGTCGGCGGCCTCCAGATCGGCGACGTCGTGAAGGCGATCGACGGCCACCCGATCGCGGACTGGGACGACCTGCATGACACGCTTGTCATGGGCTCCGGCCACGACACGGCGGGAGGCCGCAGCACGGTCTTCTCGGTCGTCCGCGCAGGCAAGGCGCTCGACATCACGCTTCACCCAATCCTGACAGGCGACGAGCACTGGCGCCAGGTGGGCGTGCTGCCCGGCTACTCGATAGAGCTCCACGAGGTCGAGGCGAACTCGGTCGCGGACAAGGCCGGCCTCAGGGCCGGCGACACGATCCAGTCCGTGAACGGCGTCCCGGTCATGAACTTCGCTGGCCTTTCCGACGAGCTCTCCGCCCAGCCCGACAAGGAGTCGAGGCTCGGCGTCCTGCGCGGCGGCAGGCAGGTCACGGTCGTCATCCCGGCGCACGTCGACTTCACGCAGCTCGGCAACAACGAGTTCTCGCTCGGCTACCAGATCGTGCACCCCTCGCCGATTGCGCAGATCACGGTGCCCTTCGTCATGACGATCCGCACCGTGTGGGGCCTCGTGAACCCGCGCTCGGACATCGGGCTCAACAAGGTCTCTGGCCCGCTCGGCATCGTCCACAATTTCCACATGGCCGCGGAGGCCGGCATCCGCACGGTCCTCAGGCTGACCATCCTCATCAACGTGAACCTCGCGATCCTGAACCTGCTTCCCATTCCGGTGCTCGATGGCGGACAGATCGTTTTCGCTACAATCGGCCGGCTGCGCGGCCGATCGCTGCCGGTCAATTTTGTCGTCACAACGCAGAGCATCTTCGTCGTCCTCATCGTCTCCTTCGTCGTCTACGTGAGCGTGTTCGACGTGAGGCGCTGGAGCCGCGACAACCGCGACAGCCGGGCCCAGGTCCCCGTGGCGGCGGCCCCGGCCGCTGCGAAGCCCTGACCCCGAGCGCATGGCCTATTGCGGCTCGCGTTTCCACACTGTGCGCCGGGTGACCCGCGAGGTCATGGTCGGCGCCGTCGGCGTCGGCGGCTCTAACCCCGTGCGGGTGCAGTCGATGACGACAAGCGACACGCAGGACGTGGAGGCCACGGTGCGCCAGTCGGTGGCCCTGGCCGAGGTGGGCTGCGAGATCGTGCGCGTGACGGCGCCGAACGTCGCGGCCGCGAAATGCCTGAAGGACATCCGCAAGGGCCTGACCGACGCCGGCTGGGGAAGGATCCCGCTCGTGGCCGACATCCACTTCCTCCCGCAGGCGGCGATGGAGGCCGTCGAGCACGTGGAGAAGGTCCGCGTGAACCCCGGCAACTACGCCGACAAGAAGCGCTTTGCCGTCAGGGACTACAGCGACGCGGACTACGACCTTGAGCTGCAGAGGCTGCACGAGACGTTCTCCCCGCTCGTCGTGCGCAGCAAGGAGCTCGGCCGCTCGATGAGGATCGGCACGAACCATGGCTCGCTGAGCGACCGGATCATGAACCGCTACGGGGACACGCCTCTCGGCATGGTCGAGAGTGCGCTCGAGTTCCTGCGGATCGCGGAGTCTCACAGCTTCAGGGACATCATCCTCTCGATGAAGTCCTCGAACCCGAAGGTGATGATCGAGGCCTACAGGCTCCTCGTTGAGCGCATGAACGCGGAGGACATGCACTACCCGCTCCACCTCGGCGTCACCGAGGCGGGCGACGGGGAGGACGGCAGGATCAAGGGCTCGATCGGCATCGGCTCGCTGCTCCTCGACGGACTGGGTGACACGATACGCGTGTCATTGACCGAGGACAGCGTCTACGAGATCCCCGTCGCGCGCGCGATCGCGGACAAGGCGATGAGCCTCTGGGGCTCCAAGGACGGCGCTGGGGGACCACAGTCGGACTCAATCGACCCGTTTCACTTTGAGAAGCGCGCAACGGCCGCCATGGCGATCGGCCCAAGCAGCATCGGCCCCGAGCAGCCGCCGCGCGTCATCGTGCGCGTGGCCGGTGTCCAACATGCCGCCGCGGCCCTGACTGCCCTCGACTCGCCGCTCCTCAAGGACACGCCCGCGGAGGGGTTTCTCGTGCCTGTGGCAAACGCCGGGGAAATGGCGCAAATTCAGACGATAATCGCGGCCGCGGCCAAGGGGCCGCGGTTCTATGTGTTTGATGTCGGTGGCGCCAATCTCGACATCTTCGGGCATCTCCTCGGGACCGAGGGTCCGCGGTTTGTCATCCTTCGCCGCTTCTCGCTGAGCGAGGGAGCCGTCATTGGCGATTGGCTCGCCCTCGCACGGAAGACGGGGCACTTCATCGCAGTCGACGCGTCCCCCGCGGATTTCGCGGTTCTGGCCGACGCAATCAAGGCAGCGGGGGATGCAAACCTCATCATCACCCACTCGGGGGAGACGGGCCGCAGCGGCGACCATCCGGTCGGGACCTACCGGAGGATCGCCGAGACCCTCAAACAGGCGGGGATCAAGGCTCCGATCTGGATTCGCAACACCGCCGCAAACACGGTGCGTGCCGACAACAGCTTCCTCTCGAAGCTCATCGAGGCGAGTTTCCTGACGGGCAGCCTTCTCTGCGACGGCATCGGCGACCTGGTGAGCATCGAGACCGAGCCGGACGCCGCGCGCTCCACGCGCCTGTCCTACAATGTGCTCCAGGGCGCAGGGGCGCGCATCTCGAAGGCCGAGTTCGTCGCGTGCCCCAGCTGCGGCCGGACGCTCTTCGACCTGCAGACGACGACGCAGAGGATACGCTCGCAGACCGCCCACCTGAAGGGCGTGAAGATCGCCATAATGGGATGCATCGTGAACGGGCCCGGCGAGATGGCCGACGCGGACTTTGGCTACGTCGGCGGCGCCCCGGGCAAGATCAACCTCTACGTGGGCAAGAATTGCGTTCAGTACAACATCCCCCAGGCCGAGGCGGACGCCCGGTTAATTGCGCTCATCAAGGAGCACAAGAAATGGGCTGAGCCGGAGCCCGCGCACGCATAGGCGGCGTGCCGGATTGTATCTAAAAAGTACACGCACCGTGACCGCCGCGTAACACGGCTGTAACCTGCTTGGTGGCTTTGAAAGCCTGATTCAGGGCGATGTAACATCTCGGGGATTACGCGCGGCGGGGTCATCGTTTCCGACGCCTAAATTTGATCCCCGGACGCAACGAAAAAAGGGAAAAAAGTTATCCCACCCGCGATGTGAACAACTTGTCAGAAAGTTGGCCTTGTAATGGATTTCGCGATCACAGTTACTCCGCCCTTGTCCAAGCGTTTCAGCTCTCAGGATGTTCTTTGCCACGTTACATATGCCGCCCCCTCGGGCCGCCCTACTACAGACGCGATTATTCCCTGGTCATCAAATTCTTACACAATTTCATTACCCCCCCAACAAAGCCGTTGGCCAGGCTACAACTTTTGTCTCAGCGGACGGACTAGAATGGCGGCCCAAAAGACGTGTCAAAACGCTTCCTCGGTGCCAATGTGAATAAGACCTGACTTTCCGCCCGCCCATGCCCCATTTGTCTCTGCCACTTAACCTGTGGGAAACGGTTAAGTGTGACTTCAAATCCCTCTTCCCGGAGGACGTGTTCCAGATGTGGTTCGAGCCAGTTGTGTGCCTCGAGACGTCCGAGGACTCAATCACGCTCGGCGTGCCCAATGATTTCGCTGCCATCTGGATCCACGACAATTATCTGGACCTGATCACCCAACGCCTGCGGCTGACCGCCGGCAGGGCCGTTAGCGTAAATCTCCAGAAGTCAGAGGGTTCCTCCCGCCACTCCTCCAGCCACAAGACCTCGGAGTCCACCCAGGCCTCGGCTAAGCCGAAGGTCACGGGCAGCAGGCGCACGTCACGCTCGGATGACAGGGGCCCCGCTCCGGGCACGCTGAACCCGCGTAACACATTCGAGACCTTTGTCGTCGGATCGAACAATCAGATGGCCCACGCCGCCGCCCTCGCGGTGGCCCAGGCGCCCGCCCAGGCCTACAACCCCCTCTTCATCTACGGTGACACAGGTCTCGGGAAGACCCACCTGATGCACGCGATCGGCCACGCGATCCTGCGCAACAACCCGGACGCCCGAGTGGCCTACCTCTCGACCGAGAAGTTCACGAACGACTTCATCCAGGCCCTCCAGGAGAACGGAATGGTCAAGTTCCGCCAGAAATACCGGCATGCCGACGTGATGCTTCTGGACGACGTCCAGTTCCTCGCCGGCAAGGAGCGCATCCAGGAGGAGTTCTTCCACACCTTCAACGACCTCTTCGAGTCCGGCAAGCAGATCGTCCTCTCGAGCGACCGGCGCGCGAGCGAGATCCAGAAGCTCGAGGCGCGCCTCGTGTCCCGCTTCGAATGGGGCCTGCCGGCCGACATCCAGGCCCCTGACCTCGAGACCCGCATCGCGATCCTGCGCACCAAGGCCGCAAGCCTGAAATGCGGCCTGCCCGAGCCGATCATCACGTTCATCGCCCAGAACATCACGAAGAACATCCGCCGCCTCGAGGGCGCGATGATCAAGGTCGCGAGCTACAGCGCGCTCAGCAACAAGCCGCTCGACCTGGCGACGACGGAGAGGCTGCTGCACGACATGCTGGTCGAGCAGGCCCAGAGCATCCTTACGATCGAGACGATCCAGAAGCGCGTCGCGGACCACTTCCAGATCCGGCACAGCGACATGACGAGCAAGCGCAGGCCGAACAACATCGCGATTCCCCGCCAGGCCGCGATGTACCTCGCCCGCACGCTGACCAAGCATTCCCTCCAGGAGATCGGCGACGCCTTCGGCGGTCGCGATCACGGCACTGTCATCCACGCCTGCAAGGCCGTGGACAACATGATGGAGCAGGACGCCTCGATGCGCGGCAGCGTCGAGTTCCTGAAGACGCAGCTCTCCCGCTAGGCCCGCGCCCCGATCGGCCGGATATCGGCCGGCCTGATGCGGCCCTGCTTGAGTTGTTGGGCAAAATGGGCTTAGTTGGGCGTCGAATCCATGACACTTACTCCCGAACAGAAGCAGTCCGTGTCCCAGTGGGTCGCAGCCGGCGACAACCTCTACGCCGTCCAGAAGAAGCTGGCGGAGCAGTTCAAGGTCTCGATGACCTACATGGACGTCCGCTTCCTCGTGGATGACCTCAACCTGCAGCTGGTCGACGCAAAGCCGAAGGCCGATGCGAGCGATGTCAGCAAGTCGCCTCCCCCGCCCGCCGAGGCGGCCTTGGGTGACGAGCCCCAGATGGAGCCCGCTGCGGGCGGCAGCGTGCGCGTCACGGTCGACAAGGTGAATTTGAATCCCAACGCCATGGCCAGCGGGACGGTCACGTTCCCGGACGGCGTCACGGGCAAGTGGATGGTGGACCTCCAAGGCCGCCCGGGACTCACCGACGTCAGCAAGCCGGGCTACCGCCCCTCGCCGGCCGATGCCCAGGCATTCATGCAGGAGCTCTCGCTGGCCCTGCAGCCCTAGCCTGCCGCAAGGAGCTCCAGGAGCTCCGACTCGCCGATCACGGCGACCCCGAGGGCCTTCGCCTTGTCGAGCTTCGAGCCAGCGTCGCTTCCCGCGAGCACGTAGCTAGTCTTCTTGCTGACACTTCCCGAGACCTTTCCGCCGGCGGCCTCGATCTTCGCAGAGGCGTCCTCGCGCGTCATGTTTGGAAGCGTGCCCGTGAGGACAAATGTCTTTCCGACAAGGGGACCTATTCCCGGCACGGCGGGCTTTGGCGCTATCGGAGCCACGCCCGCCTTGGCTAGCTCGTGGACGAGTGTCCTGTTAACAGGCTGGTTGAAGTGGTCGATGATCGCCTCCGCCATTGTCTTGCCGATGCCGGCAATCAGGCTCTCCTTGCCCGCCCCGATGTAGTCGTCGTACTTCGACTCGGACAGGGCCTCGAGGCTCGCGAACCGGTTGGCCAGGTCCTTCGCGGCCGCGGTCCCAACGTGCGGGATGCCCAGCCCGTGCACGAATCGCCACAACTCGGCCGCCTTGCTGCGCTCTATGGCCGCCAGGAGATTGTCGGTCGACTTCTCCACGCTCTTGCCGAGGCCGAGAAGATTTTCGCGCTTGAGCCTGTAGATGTCGGAGATGCCGCGGACCCACTCCTTCTCCACGAGCACGTCGACCATCGCCTCGCCCAGGCCGTCGATGTCCACGCAGCCCTTGGAGGCGAAGTGCCTCACTCGGCGTCGCACCTGGACAGGGCACTCATAGTTCGGGCATCTCAGGGCAACCTCGCCCTCCGTCTGGACGACGGTGGTGCCGCAGGAGGGGCACTTGGTCGGGAACTTGAACACCACGCATTCCGGCGTGCGTCGCTCCAAGTTGACGCCGATCACGGCCGGGATCACCTCGCCGGCCTTCTCGACGAAGACAAAGTCCCCCACCCTGATGTCCTTGCGCGCGATCTCGTTGCCGTTGTGGAGCGTGGCCCGCGACACCGTCGTGCCAGCAAGGACCACGGGATCCAGCTCAGCCACGGGGGTGAGCACACCGGTGCGGCCGACCTGGACCGATATCGCGAGGAGCTTCGTCTCCGCGCGCTCGGCGGCGAACTTGTAGGCCATGGCCCACCTGGGCGCCTTGCTCGTGCTTCCCGCCTCACGCTGCAGGCCGAGCGAGTCGAGCTTCACCACCGCCCCGTCCGTCCCATACGCGAACGTCTGGCGGAGGCGGTCCAGCTCGCCGATCGCGGCCCAGACCTCGTCGATGCCGTTCGCCTTCCAGTATCTCTCTACCGTCGGCAGTCCCCAGCCGCGGACCTTCTCGTGGTAGCCGGACTGCGTCTCGCCACCGGCCTTGGCCGGCTCGCAGGCACCCACGCCGTAGAGAACGATCTCGAGCTTTCGCTCCGCCACCTCGCGCGGATCAATCTGCTTGATGGTGCCCGCGGCCAGGTTGCGCGGGTTGGCGTAGCGCTCCTCGCCCGCCTCGTCCCTCGCGGCGTTTATCCGCTGGAACTCCGCAAGCGTCATGTAGATCTCTCCGCGTATCTCGATCAAGTCAGGGACGGGCGAGCCGGCGGAGGCCTTGAGCGACTTAGGCAGCGTGCGGATCGTCAGCGCGTTCGCGGTCACATCGTCCCCCTCGACCCCGTTGCCGCGGGTCACGGCGCGCACCAGCTTTCCCTTCTCGTAGGTGAGGCTGACAGCCAGCCCATCGATCTTGGGCTCGACGACGTAGGACAGCTCCTCCCGCCCGAGGAGCTTCACGAGCCTCGCGTGAAACTCGCGCAGCTCCGTCTCGGAATACGTATTGTCCAGGCTCTGCATGGCCTGCCTGTGGCGCACGGTCTGGAAGCCCTCCGCGCGGTCGTCGCCCACGGCGTCGGTGGGGGTCTGGGTTCCCGCCTCCTTCGCGGCCTCGGGGTACTTGGTCTCCAGGTCCAGGAGATCGCGCTTCAGCTTGTCGTACTCCTGGTCGCCAATCTCGGGGCGCGCCTGGCGGTAGTAGCGCTCGTCATGGGCCGCGACCTCGGCGCGAAGCGCGGCGATGCGTTTCTGGGCTTCGGCGGGTTTCAACGGCATGGGGACTCGCTCATTCGGGCCCCAAAAAACTTTGGCCTAGTCGCGAAGGACGCAACGCCCTTCCGCGACTATCCCTGCGGCTTTGCCGGCTCGGCCGGAGGCGGTTCCTCGGACGACCCCCGCCTTCGCCTCACCGCTTCCCTGAGGAGGAACTCAATCTGGCCATTCACGCTGCGGAGCTCATCGCCCGCCCAGCGCTCCACGTCCTTCCAAAGGGCGGGGTCGAGCCTGAGCAGGAATGCCTTTCGTTCCTCCGCCATTCCTAGGTGTCCTGGCGTGCCATGGTCAGGCGAGGCCGGCCGCCTTGCGGGCGGAAAGGATGAAGAACTCAGTGTCGAGGGGGGACACGGCGACAGCCCTGTCTGGCCAGCGGATGACGACCGCGTTCTCGGTCCCGGTCATGAAGGCGTAGAACTTCCCGTATTTCTTGCTCTTGAACGAGCCCGTGATGGCGCCGATTCCTCCATTGCCGCATCTCCTGAAGGCCTTCTTGAGCACCGTGGAGTCGCGCACGACCTCCGTTGCGCCCTGCAGCGGGTACCTCTTCTTGCCAAGGACCAGAACGTCGTCCGCAATCGCGATCTGCGCCACGAGTGAGCGCTGCCTTAGGAAGATGAAGCCCCCCACGAGCGCGGTCAGGACAGGAGTAAGAGCCAGGGCGACCTTCTTCGAGACCGGCATCCCGCTGTACGACCGCACGGATACGGATAGGTCAACGACGATCGTGACCGTGAAGGCCAGCACCGAGATCAAGGTGGCAAGGATCACGCGCTTCCCCGCTGGGGCGGACGGGAATGTCTGGTTTACTGGAGACATGGCGGGACTGTCCCCTGATCAGGTGTAGAGCGTGCCGGCGTTCAGGACGGGCTGCGCCTGGGACTCGCCGCAGAGAACCACAAGGAGGTTGGAAACCATCGCGGCCTTCCTCTCCTCGTCGAGCTTTACGACTCCCTTGTCCGAGAGCTCCCTGAGCGCGAGGTCGACCATGCCGACCGCGCCGTGGACTATCTTCTGGCGGGCGGCGATCACCGCCTCGGCCTGCTGGCGCCTGAGCATGGCCTGGGCGATTTCCGGGGCGTAGGCCAGGTGGGTGAGGCGGGCCTCCTCGATGCCGATGCCGGCCCGCGCCAGGCGCTCCTGGAGCTCCTTGGCAAGGGCCGCGGCGACCTCGGTGCCGCCGCCGCGCAGCGTCAGCTCATTCGGCTCGCCGTCGTCATAGAGGTAGCTGCTCGCCACGTGGCGGACGCAGGACTCGCTCTGGATGCGGATGAAACTCTCGTAGCTGTCGACATCGAAGACCGCCTGCGCCGTGTCCTGGATGCGCCAGACGATGACGACCGCGATCTCGATCGGGTTGCCGCGCTTGTCGTTCACCTTGAGCTTGTCGCCGTTCAGGTTGCGGGCCCTTAGCGAGATCTTGAGCTTGCGGAAGAAGGGATTGGTCCAGAGGAAGCCGTTCTGGCGCACGGTGCCTTTGTAGGCGCCAAAGAGCGTGAGCACCGTCCCCTCGTTCGGTTGGAGCGTGAAGAAGCCGCTGATCGTCAGCAGCGCTGATATCATTACCAGTACGCCAAGGATGACGACCGGCACAGCTTCGATACTGGCGCCGAAGATCAAGAGCCCGGCGCCGATGCCCAGGAGGATGAAGACCAAGAGAAGCATCATCCAGCCACTCGGAGCCGACGTGGGCTGCTCGTGGTGGACGGTGAACTGGACCGGAGAGGGAGAATTCATGGGTGGGTGGATTTGAACTAGATAGCGATATGATATCATATCGCTATCGGATCAAGAAAAACTGAGTTGCCCTCTCCCATTTCATTCACAGGGAGCCTGTTACCGCTTCAAATAACGAAAATCGCCGAGGGAAACCGGTACCCTCCGATCTCCCTCGGCGATCAATCCCTAGCGTCCCCTGTCGTTCTCAGCGCATAGCGAGCGGGTCGCCACCCGCCTTCGCGTTCGGATTCGGCGTGAAGAGAAGCACCGGTCCGTTGCACTGTGAAACTGCGATTGTCGGGGCGCCCTTCTGGCCCGGCAGGCCGACGACCACTGCGGCGCGCGCATCGCCTGCCGCCAAGAGCCCGCTCTTCCATGCCGGGACGGGCGTGAGGTTGCCCTTGCCGTCGTTCTTGAGGAGGACGCCGACACCGCCGTCAAACCGGCCGGTGGAGGGCTCGGGGCCATAGTTGTTTCCGACGCAGTAGATGTCCGGGGTGCCGTTGCCGTCAAAGTCGCGCACGACGATCCCGTTGATCGGCGAGATCTGCGCGACGCTCGGCAGCGGCTTGAAGTCGAACGTGCCGTCCGCCTTCTGGCTGAAGACCCCGCTCGCGAGCTCGGTGGCCTGGTAGCGTTTTGCCGAGGCGAGGTGATCCGCCGCGAAGATGTCTGGGACACTGGCGTGCGCGTAAGCCTCGTAGGTCGGGAACTTCTTCGTGATCCAGGGATAGACATAGGCAAGCTTGCTGCGCCCGCGGACCGGATAGAGTTTTCCGCCCTCGTACTGGGCCTCGATCAGCTGCTGGCGCCCGCTTCCGTCCAAGTCACCGGCGTAGAGCACCGTCGGCTCATCCATCGTCGCATGGTACTTGGTGTTCAGGCCCACGTTGCCCGCGATGATGTCGAGGCGCCCGCTGCCCGTGAGGTCAGCAACGGCCAGCGAGCTCCACCAGCCGGTCCGGCCCGCCAGCCCCGCCTTGGCCGTCCAATTCTCGAGGCTGTGCCCGGTGTTGTGGAAATAGGAGATCGGCCCCCACTCCGTGGCGACGATGAGGTCGGGTTTTCCGTCGTGGTCGATGTCCGCCCACACGGCCGCCGTCACCATGCCGATCTTCCTAAGGCCCGGTGCATACTCATCGGTCACGTCGAGGAACTTCCCGTCTACATTGCGATAGAGGTAGCTGCGGGGCGACTCCGGCCAGTGGCCGGGAACCACCCTGCCCCCAACGAAGAGGCCGGGCTTGCCCGTCCCCTCGAAGTCGGCTGCGGCGGCCACGCAGGTGGACTCAGCGTTGCCGGGAAGGATGCCGTCCGGGGCCGGCGTGAAATTGCCATGCCCGTCGTTCAGGTAGAGCCGGTTGGTCAGGGCGGGATCGCCGCGGTCGTGGCGGATGCCGCCGCTCGCGATGAAGAGGTCCTGGTGTCCGGTCCCGGTTGAATCCAGGAATATGGCGCCCACGTCGTCGCTGTCCTTCACGGAGGCCCACGGCTGGGAGGGCGAGGCCGTGAACTTTCCGTTCGGCTGCCCGAGGTAGAGAACTCCGGCCTGGCCGCCCGTGCCGCTGACAAACATGTCGGCGATGCCGTCGCCATCGACGTCGGCGACAGCGATCGCGGGGCCGCTCATGCCGAGGCGCCTCGGCAGCAGGCGCTGCCGGCTGAACTCGTCCGTCAAGGCCGCGGTGTCCATGAAGTCGACGCCGCGCGCGTGGGCGTTCTCCGTGTAGAGCGCCGTCGGGTCCGCCGGCTTGTTGATCTTCGCGACCGAGCGGTGCGCCACCTCGCCGGCGGCGAGGGCGGGCTGCTTGATCGTGAGGAGCTTGTCGACCGGCAGGTCCTCAAGGACCTGCACCTGGCCATTCGGCCAGTGGATCGTCATCTTTGAGATCACGGTGTCCGAACCGAGGCCGAAGTGCGCCGTGGCGGGCTCGCTGGCCACGACACCGCGCTCGGTGTAGATCTGGCGGACCTGTACGCCCGAGGGCGTTTCTATCCGGATCTCGGCGCCGATGGCGTCCAAGTTGGGCGCGCGTCCCGAAAGCTTCACCATGATCCTGTGGCCCTCGGTCGTGTTGTTGCGGATGATCGTCGGGGGGCCGTCGTAGGTGTTGTAGACGATGTCTAGGGCGCCGCGGCCATCGAGGTCCACCAGGGCGCAGCCGAAGGAGACGCCGTAGTCGTCCAGGCCCCACTTCGCGCTCACGTCCTCGAACTTCAGGTTGCCGAGGTTCTTGTAGGCGAGCGTGTGCTCCTTGCGCACCGGCGAGTTCTTCCAGACGGCGCCCCTCGCGTTCGGGTTGGGCGCCACGTTGGCCTTGTCGACAAGGTCGGGATTCGTGAAGTCGCGGATCATGCCCGCCGTGAAGAAGATGTCCTGGCGGCCCGAGTTATCCAGGTCGCCGAAGCGGGCGGCCCAGGTCCAGCCCGTGGCGTCGACGCCGATCAGGTGGGCGACCTCCTGGTAGCGGTCCGTGCCCGTGTTGATGTAGACGGAGTTCCACATGTACTGCGGGATCAGCTCCGGCACGCGCTCCATCTCCCAGAGGCCGCGTCCCATCTCCTCCAGGCCCGTCATGAAGCCCGCATGGGTGTGGTCCCTCATGTCGGTCACCATGAAGTCGATCAGGCCGTCGTTGTTGAGGTCGCCCGAGTCGGCGCCCATCGAGAAGTACGTGACGTGCGGCAGGCGCTCGTCAACGACGTCCGAGAAGGTGCCGTCTCCGTTGTTCATGTAGAACCGGTCCGGCGTCTCGAAGTCGTTAGCGACGTACAGGTCGGGCCAGCCGTCCTGGTTCGCGTCGAACCACAGCGCCGTGTGTCCCTGCGTCGTGCCCCAGATGCCGGCCTTCTTCGAGACGTCCGTGAAGGTCCCGTTGCCGTTGTTGTGGAACAGGTAGTTCCTGCGGCCCATCGGGCTCTTTGAGAAATCGAGGACGTTCGTCAGGAGGAAGCAGTCGAGGTATCCGTCGCCGTCGTAGTCGGCGAAGGTCGCCTCGACGCTGGCGTCCTTGATGTCCAGGCCGTATTCCTTCGCCCGCTCGGTGAAGGTGCCGTCGCCATTGTTGATGAAGAGAAGGTTCGGGGCGTCAAACCGGCAGACATACAAGTCGGGCCAGCCGTCCTGGTTGATGTCGACCACCGTGGCGCTCGTGACGCTGCCGGGTCCGTTCTGCGTGCAGTCGACGCCGGCCGCGGGGGCGATGTCCACGAACTTGAACGGGGACGTCTGCCGGTAGAGGGCGCAGGGGCCGTTCCGCGAGACGACGAAGATGTCGAGGTTGCCGTCCTTCATGAAGTCGGCGACGGCAATTCCCGTCTCGACCGCGCCGAGCGTCAGCTCGCGGAAGCGGTCACCCCACATGCGCGGGTCGTTGTAGAGGTTCTTCACGGTGACACCCGTGTCCTCGGGCGCCATCACCTGGAAGAGCTTCTGCCCGTCGGGCGCGGGCTTGCGGGCACGAAGCGGGGTCGCGACGTAGGCCGGGTCGGCCACGGCGAGGAGCGCCGCGGCGCAGAAGGCGGAAATTGCGAGAAACTTGGATTTCATCGTGGTCGCTGATCGATCCTACTTCGTGTCGGGCAGCAGAGCGTGTGTGGAGACCCAGTCCGCCACCGAGGCGCCCATCTTCTGGCCCTCCAGGTTGTCGGACATCGTGTGGATACCGCCCCAGACACGGCTCATGCCCGCCTCCTTCTGCGCGTCGGTGAACCTGTCAAACTTGTGGATCACCCCCGGGAGGCCGTCGGAGCCGACGCTGAACGGTATCTCGTCCGTGCCAAAGAAGGTTCCCAAGATGCGCGCTCCCGCCGCTGAAAAGGCGCTGTGGCCGGACACGTAGGCCGGGAAAGAGGGCGAGGCCAGATTCGGGATGAAGTCGGGGTTGGGTGCGGCGTTCGGGTTCAGCTTCGTGTCCATCTCGCGGATGGCCGTCTCGGGGCGCCAGGTGGAATAGAAGAACTTGGTCTCCCAGACGGAGATCCCGGTGTCAGCCTCGGCCATGTTCAAGAGCGCGAAGAGGCGCGCGGTCTCCAGGACCGAGAGCCCCTTCTCCTTCGCGATCGTCTCCGCGATCATGTTCCAGTGGCCGGGAGGGGTCGCTGTCCCGAGGTCGTCGGACCAGAAGGGAGTCGTCAGGGTCTGGAACTCGTCGCGGTCCGCGCCGTCGCGGGCCCCCACCCTGTTCACGTATGCCACCTCGTCGGCATACTCCTTGGAGCCGATGGTGTATGGCGGCGGGGCCCTGAACTGGGACTGGGTGGTGATGACGAACGGCGTCACCTTGCCCCAGAAGGGAAGCGTCGGCGGCCTGAAGGCCGAAGGCGTCTCGCGCCACTTCCCCGGCTCGGTCGAGGAATACTTGCCGGGGATCGGCTTGTTGTAGCCGCTGTCGGCCCTCTTCGCCAGGACGGCGTCGGCCACCTTCTTGCCCCAGGCGACGCCATCCGCCTTCGACTGGCCGTCGGGAATCGCGGAGAGCGCCTTTTCGTAGGCGATCTGAAGGGTGCGCGGGTTGGTCCAAGTCCAGAGGGAGTTCAGCACCGTGATCGACGCGCTCGCGACCGCGGCGTCCACGCTGGCGCCGGCTGGGGCCGGGTCGTTGATCAACCACCCGTGGTACCTGTGGTCGATGCCGTTCACGGCATCGAAGATCGCGATGTGAAACGTCGCGAGGTACAGCGCCGAGTGCGGCGGGGGATTGCGCGCGAGTCGCGTGGCGTCGAGCGCCTGGTGGTTCCAGGTGATGACAGCGTTCTCGGCAGGGAGCGGGGCGGCCGAGGCGGCGGCCAAAACCGATGCGAGGAAGAACGTGCGTAGGGATTTCATGAAGTCTCTGCAAAGACGCCACTGCTTGCAGACCCGCTTGGGTCTGGGATCAGGGCGAGCGGACCCACAAGAATAGCGGCCCATGGGAGGCCACTTAAAGACAGCAGGGGCAGACAGGCCCGAAATTGGGGCGAATTGCGTTCAGCAAGGGACGAATCGCCGGGGCGGCCTGTTTACAGGGGCTCCGTGATGACAATCCGCCGGTTCACTCCCGCGGGGCGAACCTCCTGGATCGCGCCGTCCGGCCAGCGAACGACGACCTTGCGGACACGGTCATCGGCCCCGAGGCCGAAGGTAAGGGTCTTCTCGGACTGCGCCATGAATCCCATCGCCGGCTCCATGGTCTGAACCAGGATGCCTCGGGGTGTGTCGACCTCGACTCGGGCCCCCCCGGCGTCGCGCTGGCACCGCGTGCCCACGAGGTCGATCCGAAGCCACGCGTTGTGAGTGCGCTGCTCGTTTCGCAACAGGTGCGGTGGACCGCCGTTCTGGGCGACGAGTATGTCCAGGCTGCCGTTTCCGCGGACATCAGCAACCGCCACGCCGCGCCCCGTAAGCGGAGTCCCCAGGTCTTTCTCGTCCGGTGCATTGGGCGACGGCACCCATCCCTGACCGTTGTTCCAGAGAAGCGATGGTGCGGAATCGAACGCCCGGCCGTGCTCGAAATGCGCCAGCCCGGGCTCCGCGAGGCCGTTCGCCGACACAATGTCCGTCCTCCCGTCAAGGTCATAGTCCATGAGGGCCACGCCGAGCTTGGTGCCCAGGCGGCAGAACGTGTCCGTGTCGTCGCCGGCCGGGGCCATCGCCAGCCCGGCCGCCCGCAGGATGCCGAAGCGGCCTGAGACCCTGTCCTGTCTGGAAAACGAAAGGGCACCAGAACCCACGAGCCCGGCCGAGGCGCCCTCGCGCCTTTCCTCGGCGGGCGGCGTCCACTGGCGGAACGTGCCGTCGCCCTGGTTGAGAAAGAGGATGTCCCCTCCCGACTGGTAGCTGAAGAGGAGGTCGAGCTTGCCGTCGCCGTTGGCGTCGACAGCCGCGACGGCGAGGGGGTTCGCCCGCGGGTAGCCGGTCTGGCGGTCGATGTAGTTGAGCCCCGTCTTGGCGGAGATCTCGACGAACTTGCCGTTGCCCATGTTCCTGTAGACCGAGGGAAACGCGCTGACAAAGCCCGCGGGCGCCATGTAGGAGGGCCCCGCGATTTCGGCGGCGAAGGCACCCTGCAGGTCGGTCTCGCGCGCCCAGCGCGCGTAGTTGCAGACGACGAGGTCCAGCCTGCCGCTGCCGAAGAGGTCTATCCACACGGCCCCCGTGCTCCAAACGTGGTCGTCGCCGCCCACGCCGGCAAACTCCGTGACCTCCTTGAACGTCCCGTTGCCCTCGTTGTGGAACAGCCGGTTGCCTCCTATGCCGGTGACGAAGATGTCCGGGTAGCCGTCCCCGTCATAGTCTCCGACGGCGACCGACATCCCCAGCATGTTGATGTCGAGCCCAGCCGCCTTCGTGACATCCGTGAAGTGCCCGTCGCCGTTGTTGTGGTACAGGGCGCACGTTGGCGCCGCGCCGGCCGCCGAGGTGTTCCAGGGCCATGAGGTCCCGCTGACGAAGAAGACGTCGGGGTGGCCGTCGTTATCGTAGTCGAGAAAGGCCACGGCGCCCGGCAGCGTGGTCGGCGTGTCGCGCCCGTACTGGACGCCGTTGTCGTGGATGTAGTCCAGGCCCGAGTCCCTCGTCACGTCGGTGAACCGGGCCGCAGGCGCGGCATCCGTCCTCGCGGTGAAGGGGAAGAGCCTCGGGAAAACCACGCCTATCACGATGGCCGCGACCGCCAGCGGCACCAGCACCGGCACGAGCGGGGAAATGGCGCCCGCGGGCGATCCCGGGCCCTTCTCGGCGATTTCCATTTCGGGCATTTGTGTGATGATGTGAGAGGAGCCCGTCGCGCTTTCGGCGCGAAAGCAGGCACGGACTGCTATTGACCTCCGGCTCGCCGAAGTAAAAACCTTTCGGCAATGAGCGCACGGTCCATGGCCCCCACCCTCCTGAAGGGAATCGGATGGGTGGCACTCTGGTCGCTCGTCGCCCTCGCGATCGCGAGCGAGGTTTACCTCTCGAGCAACTTCCTTGGACGCTCGATCACCTGGGGCGAGGCTATCAGCGACTCGCTCGAGGACTGGTACGTGTACGGCGCGCTCTCGCTTCCCGTCGTGTGGCTAGCCCGCCGCTATCCCCCGGAGCTCGGCTCCAGGTGGGCCGCGGCCGGCATCCACCTCGCGGCAGCCCTCGCCTTCTCGCTCGCCTACGTGCTCCTTCGGACCCTTGTCGGCGAGGTCGACAGCCGCATCTCGGGCGAGCCCGCCTCCTTCGCGGAGATATTCCACCCTCTCTTCGTCCGGACTATCCCCTTCAACCTGCTGGTCTACGGCGTAATCCTCTCGATGAGCCACGCGCTCGACTACTACAGGAAGTACCATGACCGCACCGTGCAGACGCTGGAGCTCGAGAAGCACCTGACGGAGGCCCGCCTCCAGGCCCTCCTCCACCAGCTCAAGCCCCACTTCCTCTTCAACACCCTCAACGGGATCGCCTCCCTCATGCACACGGACGTCGACGACGCCGACAAGATGCTCGTGCGCCTCAGCGAGCTGCTTCGGATCACGATGTCGCACACCGGCGCCCCGAAGACCACGCTGCGCGAGGAGGTCGCGTTCATCGAGCGCTACCTGGACATCGAGAAGATCCGCTTCCGCAACCGCCTCGAGGTGTCGATCGCGGTCGAGTCCGACGCGATAGACGCGCAGGTCCCGAGCCTCATTCTCCAGCCGATGGTCGAGAACGCCATGCACCACGGCGTCGAGCCGAACTCGGGCATGGGCCGCATCGAGCTCCGGGGAGCCAGACGGGACGGCAACCTCGTCCTCTCGGTCAGCGACAACGGGGCCGGGATACCCGAGGGCGGGTTCACGAGGCAGGGCATCGGCGTGGCCAACACACGCGCGCGCTTGACTGAGCTCTACGGCTCGGAGCAGAAGTTTGAGATGACGAACGGGCCCCAGGGCGGACTCTGCGTGACAATCACAATCCCCTACAGCGTTTCCCCCACATGACCAAGCTCCGCATCCTCGTCGCCGACGACGAGCCCCTGGCCCGCGCAAGGCTCCTTTCCCTCCTGCCAAAGGACGTCTCGATCGAGATCATCGGCGAGTACGCGAACGGCACGGATGCAGCCGAGGCGATCCGCCGCGACAAGCCCGACATCGTGTTCCTCGACATGCAGATGCCCGGCTGCGACGGCCTGAAGGTCGTGTCCGACCTGCAGCCGTCGGAGCGCCCCGCCATCGTCTTCGTCACCGCGCACGACAAGTTCGCGGTAGACGCCTTCGGCGTCCGCGCCGTCGACTACGTCCTCAAGCCCTTCGACCGCGAGCGGCTCGAGACGGCGCTCGGGCGCGCGGCCGAGTACGTGAACGCGCGCAAGATCGGCGACCTGGGCGCAAGGCTCGAGGGCATGCTTGCGAACGCGGCGCCCGCGAAGCCGGAGCGCCTTGCCGTGAAGGCCGACGGCCGGTTCGTCTTCCTGCGCTTCGATGAGATCGTGTGGATCGAGGCCGCCGACAACTACGTGGTAATCCACACGACCGCGGGTGAGCGTCTCATGCCGCGCGACACCCTGACGGCCATCGAGGAGCGGCTCGGGCCCCAGATGTTCACGAGGGTCAACCGCTCGGCGCTGGTGCGGACCGACCAGGTCAAGGAGCTGCAGCCCAACGAGCAGGGCGACTACTCGATCCTGCTTCGCAACGGCACGAGGATCCCGCTCAGCCGCGCGCTCAAGGGACGCTTCGAGAAGTACCTCATGGAGGGCTGAGGCGGACCCAGCCGAGTCTCGACGGGGTTCCAGGGAGGGTGTTTGCTTCGGCAATGCCGAAGCGCCTCCTTCTGGTCCTTGCAGCGCTAGCACCGTCAATCCCGCTTGCGGGCGCCGAGGACCCAAGCGCCGTCTATTTTAGAAACCTCGCGGAGACCCGCAGCTACAGCGCGGGCCAGCCTAGATCGGCCATGGTCACGCCCGACGGGTCCGCGGTTGTTTTTCTCAGGAGCGGTCCCCGCGATTCAAACCTTCTTCTCTACGAACTGAATATATCCTCAGGCGTCGAGAGGGAGCTTGTGACCCCCGAGGAGGTCCTCGCGGGAAAGGCCGAGGTTCTGACACCGGAGGAGAAGGCCCACAGGGAGAGGACCCGGAATGCGCTCCGGGGATTCACGAGCTTCGAGATGACGAAAGACGGGACGCACCTCCTTGTCACGGTCTCCGGCCGGCTCTTCATCGTGAACCGGGCCGATGCCAAGGTGACCGCCCTTCCCGGCGACCACTGGATCTCGCCGCACTTCTCCCCCAGCGGCGCCTATGTCGCCGCGGTGAAGTCGGGTGAACTCAGCGTCATCGACACCTCGACTCTCGCCGTCCGCCAGCTGACGACCGGTGCGACCGAGACGCTTACCCACGGCACCGCGGAATTCATCGCGCAGGAGGAGATGGATCGCTTCGAGGGGTTCTGGTGGTCGCCCGACTCCAGGTCGCTCGCCTACCAGGAGACAGACGAGTCGATGGTCGAGTCCCGCTATATCACGGACCCGATGAACCCGGCCGACCCGCCGCTCAAGGCTGCATACCCGCGCGCGGGCTCGGCCAACGCAAAGGTCCGCCTCGGCATTGTCCCAGTCGGGGGTGGCCCGACGACTTGGGCTACCTGGGACGCGGACAAGTTTCCCTACCTTGCACGGGTCGCGTGGAAAGTCGAAGGCGCGCCGCTCACGATCCTCGTCGAGGACCGGCACCAGAGGAGCGAGAGCCTGCTCTCCGTCGACACAAACACCGGATCGACCCACGAACTGCTGTCCGAGGCGGACGCGGCATGGCTGAACCTCGTCGAGCCCGGGTTTCCCAGGTGGCTGAAGGGCGGCAGGCAGTTCCTCTGGACAACCGAGAAGCGCGGGGCCTGGCAGCTCGAGCTCCACGATGCCACCGGTGCCCTCGCCAACATAGTGACGCCAGTCGACCTCGGCTACAGAGGCCTGGCGGGTGTGGACGAGGCCGGTGGCCTCGTCTACGTCGACGCGAGCCTGGAACCCACCGAGGAGCACCTCTGGAAGGTTCCCGTCTCGGGCAAAGCCGGCACGCAGCTGACCCACAACCGCGGCCAGCACTCGGGCCACCTCTCGGACGATGGCCGTGAGCTGATCCACGACTTCAGCCTTATGGATGGGTCCACCGGCTCGGAGCTGCTTTCGCCAGACGGGAAGCAGATCGCGCTCCTGAAGTCCGTCGCGGAAACACCCCTGGTCATGCCGACCGTCGAGCTCACGCGCGTGGGGCCCGACTCCCTGTCCGCGGCCGTCCTGCGGCCCACCGCATTCATGGCGGGAGTAAAGTATCCCGTCATCCTTTCAGTCTATGGCGGCCCGCAGGTCACATTTGTGAGCTCCGCGGCGAGGGACTATTTCACGGACCAATGGCTGGCGGACCAGGGCTACATCGTGGTCAGGATCGATGGCCGAGGCACGACGCTTCGAGGTCACGACTGGCAGCGCATGATGAGGGGCAACTTCATCGACCTGGCGCTTCACGAGCAGGTCGAGGGCCTGCAGGCCCTTGGCGCCCTCTACCCCGAAATGGACATGACGCGGGTGGGCGTGACCGGCTGGTCGTTCGGCGGTTATTTCAGCGCGATGGCGACCATCCGCAGGCCGGACATCTTCAAGGCGGGGGTCGCAGGAGCCCCGGTCGTGACGTGGGAGAACTACGACACCCACTATACGGAGCATTACCTGGGGCTCCCCGAGGAAAATCCGGAGGGCTACAAGGCGAGCAGCGTCCTCACCTATGCAAACCAGCTTTCCCGGCCGCTCCTCATCATCCACGGGCTGACCGACGACAACGTGTACTTCCAACACTCAGTCGAGCTGGCCGACGCCCTCTTCCTCGCAGGAAAGCCTTATGAATTCATGCCGATGCTCGGGACGCACATGGCAGGCGCCAATTCATCGGTTGTCAGGCTAAGGGAGGAGCAGCGGGTGCTGCTGTTCTTCAATCGGAACCTTTGAGGCGCCTCAGCATCCTGGATTCGCTGGTAAAAATGGTCGGGCTGGAGAGATTCGAACTCTCGACCTCTTGCACCCCATGCAAGCGCGCTACCAGGCTACGCTACAGCCCGAACAAGTGAAGGGTCAGTGAGACCCGCGCTTTGCGTTGAAGCAAGAGCAAATCATGCACGTCTTGCCGTTGCATCCCCGCGCGGTGCAGTGCTCTCGCCCGTAATAGATGATCCTGAGGTGCAACTTGTTCCAACTCTCCTCCGGGAACAGGGCCTTTAGGTCGCGCTCGGTTTCCACGACGTTCCTCCCTGTTGAAAGCCTCCAGCGCTTAGCCAGCCGGTGGATATGGGTGTCCACCGGGAACGCTGGGACCCCGAACGCCTGGGACATGACGACGCTGGCGGTCTTGTGCCCCACCCCCGGTAGCTCTTCCAACTCCTCGAATGTGCCCGGGACCTTTCCCCCGTGCTTCTCCACGATGATCCTCGAGAGCCCCGAGATGGCTTTCGCCTTCTGGGGCGACAGTCCGCAGGGGCGGATAATGCGCTGGATCTCGGCGACGGGGACCTTGGCCATCTTCTGGGGGGTGTCCGCCAGGGCGAAGAGCTCGGGCGTCACCAAGTTGACGCGCTTGTCGGTGCATTGGGCGGAAAGCACCACCGCGACCAGGAGCGTGTAGGCATCCTTGTGGTCCAGCGGGATAGGCGTGTCGGGGTACAAAACCTCGAGTGTCTGGGCGACGTATCCGGCCCTTTCAGGCTTTGTTGCGTAGGTCTTTTGCACCATGGGATCCTTCCTTCCTAGGCCATCCGGGCCCTGGAATCAAACAGAGGCTCTGTTTGGCCAAAACACGGTTGCGCGCTCCACCAGCCTGCCTACCTTTTTCCCGCATGTCTTCGCATAGCGAACTCGCGAATCCTACCGACTCATTTGCCCGCAGACACCTGGGCGACAGCCCCGCCGACACGGCGGCCATGCTGCAGGACCTGGGGTTCCCGAGCCTCGACGCCCTGGTCGACGCCGCGGTTCCCGCCCACATTCGCCGGGGCCCCCTGAACGTCCCGCCGGCCATCGGCGAGTGCGCGGCCCTGGCCGAGCTCCGGGCGATCGCCGCGGACAACCGCGTCTTCAGGAACTTCATCGGCATGGGTTACAGCGACACGCTGGTCCCCGGAGTCATCCAGCGGACGATCCTGGAGAACCCCGCGTGGTACACCGCCTACACGCCCTATCAGGCCGAGATCTCGCAAGGCCGCCTCGAGGCGCTCCTTAATTTCCAGACGCTCGTGTGCGACCTGACGGGCCTCGAGATCGCCAACGCCTCGATGCTCGACGAGGGCACGGCAGCGGCCGAGGCCATGATGATGTGCCATCGGCTGAAGGAGGGCGACGCTTCCGCCCACAGGACGTTCTTCGTCTCCGATGCCTGCCACCCGCAGACGATCGACATCGTCCGCACCCGCGCGAAGCCGCTCGGGATCGAGGTGAAGATCGGCGATCACAAGGCCTACAAGCCCGAGACGGGCTGCTTCGGAGTGCTTGTGCAGTACCCGGACACCTGGGGCGCCGTGCAGGACTTCTCCTCCTTCTTTGAGCAGGCCCACGCGGTCGGGGCCTTCTGCATTGTCGCCGCCGATCTCCTCGGCCTGACGCTCCTCCGCCCCCCGGGCGAATTTGGGGCGGACGTGGCCGTCGGCTCCGCGCAGCGCTTCGGCGTGCCGCTCGGGTTCGGCGGACCCCATGCCGGATTCCTCGCGACACGCGACGCCTTCAAGCGCCAGATGCCCGGGCGCCTGGTCGGCGTCTCCCGCGACTCCCAGGGCGACCCCGCGATGCGGCTGGCGCTCGGCACCCGCGAGCAGCACATCCGCCGCGACAAGGCCACGTCCAACATCTGCACGGCCCAGGTCCTCCTGGGAGTCATGGCGTCCATGTATGCGGTCTACCACGGCCCGAAGGGCCTGGCGAAGATCGCGCGCAGGACGAAGCTCCTGACCGAGATGCTGGCCGCCGGCCTGCGCTCTGCGGGCGCCAAGCTCGGCAACGAGCCCTTCTTCGACACGCTGACTGTCGGCAACGTCGCGCCCGAGAGGGTGCACGCGGCGGCCGAGGCCAAGGGATTCAACCTGCGCCGCATTGACGCAGGCCGCGTCGGCATCTCGCTCGACGAGACGACTACGCTCGAGGAAGTGAAGGCGCTACTCGCCATCTTCGGCAGCGTGCCTCTGCCGAGCCCGGATTCCGTCAGCCCCGATTTCACGGCCCCGCATGCGCGCACGAGCGCCTACCTCGAGGCCTCCGTGTTCCAGAAGAACCACACGGAGCACGAGATGCTTCGGTACATCAAGAGGCTCGAGGCAAAGGACCTGACGCTCTGCCAGTCCATGATTTCCCTCGGCTCCTGCACGATGAAGCTGAACGCCGCGAGCGAGCTTTTCCCCGTCTCCTGGCCGGAGTTCTCGAAGCTTCATCCCTTCGCGCCAGAGGAGCAGTCCCGCGGGTACCGCCGGATGTTCCGCGACCTGGAGACATGGCTCTGCGACATCACGGGCTTTGCCGCCGTGTCGCTGCAGCCGAACGCGGGCTCGCAGGGCGAGTATGCCGGCCTCCTCGTCATCCGCGCCTTCCATGAGTCGAGGAACGAGGGGCAGAGGAACGTGTGCCTCATCCCGACGAGCGCCCACGGGACCAACCCGGCGAGTGCGAGCATGTGCGGCTTCGAGGTCGTCGCCGTCCGCTGCGACGCCGAGGGCAACATCGACGTCGCGGACCTGAAGGCCAAGGCGGAGGCCCACTCCACGAACCTCGCCGCCCTCATGGTCACCTACCCCTCGACGCACGGTGTCTTCGAGAGCGCGATCAAGGACATCTGCGCCATCGTCCACACCCACGGCGGCCAGGTGTACATGGACGGCGCCAACATGAACGCCCAGGTGGGACTCACCTCGCCCGGGTTCATCGGCGCGGACGTCTGCCACCTGAACCTCCACAAGACCTTCTGCATCCCGCACGGCGGCGGCGGCCCGGGCATGGGCCCGATCGGCGTGGCGGCGCACCTAGCGCCGTTCCTGCCAGGCCACGCGGTCGTCTCGCCCTTCGGCAACGACAAGAGCCGGGCTCACCTGGGCGCCGTCAGCGCAGCCCCCTGGGGAAGCGCCAGCATCCTCGTCATCTCCTGGATGTACATGCGTATGATGGGTCCCGACGGGCTCACCGAGGCGACCAAGGTCGCCATCCTGAACGCCAACTACGTCGCCAAGCGCCTGGAGAAGTTTTTCCCGGTCCTGTACCGCGGCCTCTCCGGCCTCGTGGCACACGAGTGCATCGTCGACCTTCGCGGCTGGAAGAAGCACGGGGTCGAGGCCGAGGACGCCGCCAAGCGCCTCATGGACTACGGCTACCACGCCCCCACCCTGTCGTTCCCGGTCCCGGGCACGTTCATGGTGGAGCCCACAGAGAGCGAGACGAAGGCCGAGCTCGACCGCTTCTGCGACGCCATGATCTCGATCCACGGCGAGATGCAGGCCGTCGCGAATGGCGAGTCGGACAAGGTCAACAACCCGCTCAAGAACGCGCCGCACACCTCGAAGGTCGTCTGCGCCGACGAGTGGGACCACCCGTACACCCGCGAGCTGGCCGCGTTCCCCGCGCCCTGGACGCGCGCCTCGAAGTTCTGGCCCGCCGTCGGCCGCGTCGACAACGTCTACGGCGACCGGAACCTCATCTGCTCCTGCGTCGGCATGGAAGCCTACGCGGAGACCGACTCCTGAAATCTTCATGAAGATCATCCGCCACCAGACGCCCTCAGGCCCAGCCTATGCCGCCCTTCAGCCCGATGGCTCCGCCGTCGAGATCTCGGGTGACATCCTCGGCTCGTTCAAGACAACCGGGAAGGTGGTGACCCTCGTCAAGATCCTGGCACCGATCGTGCCGCCGAACATCCTCGCGATCGGGCTCAACTACCGGAGGCACGCCGAGGAGGGCGGCAAGGGCGTTCCCGAGCGCCCGATGCTCTTCATCAAGAGCACGAACACGCTCCAGAACCCGGGAGACCCGATCGAGATCCCGGTGAAGAACGCCAGCACGCAGGTCGACTGGGAGTGCGAGCTCGCGGTCGTGATCGGCAAGACCTGCAAGAACGCGACGAAGGCCAACGCCCTCTCCTATGTCCTCGGCTACACGGCTGCGAACGATGTCTCGTCCCGCGACTGGCAGTTCGCGCTTGGCGGCGGCCAGTTCTGCCAGGGAAAGAGCTTCGACACATTCTGCCCGCTCGGGCCCGTCCTCGTGACCCCCGACGAGATCCCGAACCCGAACGCACTTCGCATCAAGACGATCGTCAATGGCCAGACCATGCAGGACTGGAGCACCGACGACATGGTCTTCGACGTGCCGACGCTGATCGAGTTCCTGAGCGCGAGCAAGACGCTCGTCCCCGGCACGGTGATCCTGACCGGCACGCCGCACGGCGTCGGCTATGCGCGCAAGCCCCCCGTCTTCCTCAAGGCCGGCGATACCGTGACGATTGAGATCGAGAAGATCGGCTCTCTCACGAACCCGGTCATCGACGAGAAGGTCTAGTCGACGAAGAGCGCCACCTGGGCCCCCGGCCCGTGGACGCCCTCGATCAGGATCCCCTCCACGTCGGCCGTCTTGGAGGGTCCCGTGCACCAGATGACATTGGGGTCCGTGCCAAACGCGGCGACGGCAGCGATCAGGTCCGGATAAAGCGCCGACCTTGGGACCACGGCGATGTGCGCCCAGGGAGCCAGGGCCGCCAGGCGGGAGGACGTCGTGGCGTCGTTCAGAATGACGGTGCCCGTCTCCGCGATGGCACCCGCCGCGCGCGTGATCCCGAACTGGTAGTCGTCGACCCGGGTCCGGTCGAATACCTGCTCTACATGGAAATCCTGCCCTAGGACCGGCCCCAGCAAGGGCCAGAGCACCGGGTCACAATAGCCGCGCCTCCAGCCCTTGAGCTTCAGGAGCTCGGCCAGGGCTGCGGGGCTCGCGACCACCTCGCCGTTCACGGCCCTCATGCGCGCCATGAATTCCACCACCGGGTCGCCCGAGTCCACGCGCGTGCGGGTGAGCTCCAGCGCGCTGTCGTATTTCGGCATGGCGGCCCGCTTCGGCAGCGGCGCAAGGGCGTCCGTCACCTTCTTCAGAATCGAGTCGCGGTCCCCGGCCATGGCTTCAGGCGCCCTTCGGCTTTTTTGGCCGCAGGAGCAATTCCCGGCCGACGAGGTAGAGCACGACGCACAGGCCCGCGAAGAAGAGCATGGAGGTCGCGTCCGCGTAGTGGCCGTTGTAGATGGGGTTGTTGTTCGTGGCCCAGCTCTCAAACCGGTCGTCCGTGTCCTTCATCGTGCCCTGGAGGAGCGCTATGACGATGCCCGCGAGTGCGCCGCCCGCGATATATCCGGAGGCCAGGAGCACACCGGGGCTCTTGTCGGTCTCGGCCACGATCTGGTCCTCGCTGAGCTGCTCGGCCGCGTATTTCTTGCGGGTCGAGGCATCGACGGCCCAGCGGATGAGCCCCCCGATCCAGATCGGGCTCGTCGAGGAAAGCGGGAGGTAGATGCCCACCGCGAAGGCCAGCGAGGGAACACCGGACATCTCGAGCGTGAAGGCAATCATGACGCCCAGCAGCACCAGGGACCACGGAAGTTTGTGCCCGAGGATCCCCTTGATGATGTAGGCGATCAGCGTGGCCTTGGGCGCCGTGAATTTCTTGACAGTGGTCCCGTCCGGTCGGGTGTCATGAATGCCATTGATGCCAGGGTCCACGAGCCAGACGGCGCTCCCCTTGTCATCGACAAGGTACTCCTCGGAGGACCCTCCGGAGGGATCGCTCTTGTGCCACACGAAGTAGGTCTTGGGGTCATCGCGCATCTGGGGGCCATGGATGTGGTCCCTCTTGGTGAGCGTCGCGACGTCGACATGCAGCCCGGCCGGCGCGACCGAGGAAACGGGCAGGTAGACCACCTTGGAGAAATTCAGGGCCAGCAGCATCGGCCCGAGGACGAGAGCGGACGCCAGGGATCCCACCAGGATCGCGATCTGGAGGTACTTCGGCGTGGCGCCCAGGATATACCCCGTCTTCAGGTCCTGTGACGTGCTGCCCCCGTTGGACGAGGCGATGCAGACGACCGCCCCCACCGAAAGCGCGGTCACGTAGTAGGCGCTGCCCGTCCAGCCAACGATGAGGAATATGAGGCAGGTCAGCAGCAGCGTCGCGATCGTCATTCCCGAGATCGGATTGGATGAGGATCCGATCTCGCCGGTGAGCCTCGAGGACACCGTCACGAACAGGAATCCGAAGACAACGATCAGGAGGGCGCCAAGGATTTTGGCGCCCGTACCGGCGTCCAAGAGGGTCGGAGAGAGGACGATGACGGCCATCAGCACGATGATGCCGACACCAACGACCTTCATCGAGAGGTCAGCGTCGGTCCTCAGTTTGGGTCCCGAGTCGGCCCCCGCCGCAACGGCGCCCTTGAAGAAGCCGATGTCCCTTAGTCCCTCCCGGAGGCCGCGCCAGATGGTCGGCATGGATCGCACGAGGCTGACTATTCCGCCGGCGGCCACCGCGCCCGAGCCGATGTAAAGTATATAGGCCGTGCGGATATCATTCGGACCCATTCCACCGATTGGATTCAGGCCGGGGGCCAATGGTCCCGTGATGTGATCCCCGAAGAACTTGATCATCGGGATCAGCACCAGGTACGAGAGGACGCCGCCGCCGCACATGAGGGCCGCGATCCTCGGCCCGATGATGTAGCCGATGCCCAGGAGCTCCGGCGAAATCTCTGCGCTCACGGACGCTCCCTCAAACGGGGCCCCAAACACCTTTTCCGGCACGTCCTTCCAAAGGCGGAACACCCGGTTGAGGACGTTGTAGCAGATGCCGATGCCAAGCCCCGTGAAGATCGACCTGGCCCCGGGGGCCTTGCCGAGCCCCGCCGCCTCGGCAGCCCGCATTTCCTCGAGTGCCCCGGGGGAGGCGAGCATCCGGTCCGAGTCGGAGGCACCCGCTGTCAGCACCGCCGCGCAGGCCGTGCCCTCAGGGTACTTGAGTATCCCGTGCTCCTTCACGATCAGGGCCCTCCTGAGCGGGATCATCATGAGGATGCCCAGCATGCCGCCAAGGACCGAGACCATCATCACCCGGGTGAGGTCCAGGTCGAATCCGAGGATCATGATCGCCGGCATGGTCACGCCGACCCCGAACGCCAGGGATTCCCCCGCCGAGCCGGCGGTCTGCGTGATGTTGTTCTCCAGGATCGTCGCGTCCCTCATCCCGAACTTTGAGAGCATCCGGAAGAGCGCCAGGGAGATGACGGCGACGGGGATGGAGGCGCTCACCGTCAGGCCCACCTTGAGGACCAGGTAGAGGGACGAGGCTCCGAAGAGGATGCCGAGCACGGTGCCGACCAGGACGGCCCTCACCGTGAATTCCCGCATCACGGTCTCCGGCAGGATGAAGGGCTCGAACTTGGGCTTTGGGCTCGGGTTGGACTCCATGGGCACTTGCTGGCCCCGATCCTGTCCCGCCTTCGCGCCTACTTGCGACGCATTTTAAGCCATTTCCTGAATTCACCACCCCTCCACTCGGGAAGGTCGTGTTGGGACTCCCAGGCGCGAAGCGCCGGGACCGGGATCAGCTTCGTCGACAGATGGTTCAGGAGTTTGCCCCCCGCCAGCGCGGCCTTCCAGGCCAATGGCTGGCTGGACATGAGCGCCCAGGCACCCATGTGCGGCGTGCCGGGCGAAGGGACATGCTCCGTGTGGGCCTTGTCCCTCAATTTAAGGAGCAGGTCCGGGATCGGGATATTGACGGGGCAGACCTCGTTGCAGGCGCCGCAGAGGCTCGAGGCCTTGGGAAGGTCCGCCTTCTCCGGGAAGCGCTTGCCGAGGAGCAGCGGCGAGAGCACCGCCCCGACCGGCCCGGGATAGACGCTCCTGTAGGCATGGCCTCCCGCCTGCCGGTAGACCGGGCACACGTTCAGGCACGCGCCGCAGCGGATGCACCTGAGGATCTCCCTGCAGTTGCTCGCGAGGACATCGGTCCGGCCGTTGTCGACAAAGACGACGTGCATCTCGTCCGGTCCGTCCGGCTGCCCTTCCCCGCGGGGCCCCGTCATGAACTCGTTGTACACCGTCAGGTGCTGCGCGGTCGCGGAGCGGGCGAGGAGATTCAGGAAGAGGGCCAGGTCGTGGTCGGTCGGCAGGATCTTCTCGATGCCGACCAGCGCTATGTGGCAGCGCGTCGCCGCAAGGCAGAAGCGCGCGTTGCCCTCATTCGTAACGACGACCAGGCGCCCGCTCTCGGCCACGAGGAAGTTGGCACCCGTCAGGCCCGCGTCGGCCTCCAGGTACTTGTGGCGCAGGTGCACCCTCGCCCGCTGGGTGATGACCCCCGGGTCGTCGTCGTAGGAGCCGAGGCCGTTCTTCTCGAAGAGCGTCGCGATCTGCGAGCGGTTCTTGTGGATGATCGGCTTGACGATGTGCGACGGGTGGTCGTGGTCCAGCTGCACGATGAACTCCCCCAAGTCCGTCTCCAGCGAGTCGATCCCCCGCTCCCTCAGGTAGGCGTCGAGCTCGATCTCCTCGCTGATCATGGTCTTCGCCTTGACGAGCTTCGTCGCGCCGCGCGCCTTCAGGATCTGGTAGACCGCCTCGCAGGCGGACTCGGCCGTCGAGGCCCAGTGCACCTTGGCCCCGTTCGCGACGAGCCTCGCCTCGGCCGCCGGCAGGAGGGTGTCGAGGTTCTCGACCACGTGCTGCTTGATGTCGCCTGCCAGCTCGCGCAGCCGATCAGGGTCCCCGTAGTGGTCAAAGAGGACCTTCGTCCTCTTCTCGTGGCCGATCTTCGAGCCCTCGTAGACCGCCTTCCTGGTCTCAAGGCTCTCGTCCGCCGCGAACTGGTCGATCGGCTGCGTCTTCATGCTTTCGCGAGGGCGTCCCTCAGGAACTCGGCGAAGTGCATCGAGCGAACGGGATCGGTGTCGCGCGCCGCGAGACCGTTCAGGTGCATGAGGCAGCCCATGTCGCCCGAGAGGAGGACGTCGGGGCCGGCCGCGCGCACGTGGTCGAGCTTGAGCTCACCCATGGCGGCCGAGATGTTGGGGAATCCCACCGAGAACGTTCCTCCAAAGCCGCAACACTGCTCGCCCTCGCCAAATTCCACCAAGGTCACGCCGGCGATGGATCCCACCAGCTGGGCGACGGCGTCGCTGCTGGCCGTGCCGCGGGTGTGGCACGAGCGGTGAAGCGCCACCCTGGCGTTGAAGCGACCCGGCCAGGAAGTGATGCCCATGCCGTTCACGATGAAGTCACCGAGCTCCCACGTCCGCCTGGCCACCGCCTGGACCACCGGCAGGTCGGACTCCTTCTCGAACTCCAGCACCGCCCCATGGAACATCATCGCGGCGCAGGAGCCGGACGGGATGACAATCGGGACGTCGCCGGCAAAGACGCCCGCCGTGTGGCGGACCACCTTGCGCGACGACGGCCAGTCGCCGGCATTGAACGCCGGCTGGCCGCAGCAGGTCTGCCCCTCCGGGAAAACAACCTCGCAGCCCAGGTACTCGAGCACCTCCACCGTGGCCCTGGCGACGCCGTCGTAGAAGGCGTCGCAGAGGCACGTGGCCATCAGCTGGACCCGCTTACCCGTGACGGCTGTCCGGCCAGGGCTCGCCATCACCAGATGTTAACCCTGTCGGCCGGGGCCCTGCGCATCGGGGCGCCTTCCGGCACGTCGAACGCCTTGGCGAACTCGTCCATGTTCGAGAGGACGCCGATCACGCGGTACTTGTCCGGGGCGTGCGGGTCCGTCTGGAGGTAGTATTTCTCCACCTCGGGCGTCTCCTTGTCGCGGTACATGTCGGCGAAGCTGAGGAAGAACCTCTGCTCGGGCGTGAACCCGTCGATCAGGACCTGGGGCTTGCCGGCCAGCGTCTTCTCCAGGGCGTGGAAGGAAATCTTGGCGCCACCGATGTCCGCGATGTTCTCGCCCTGGTCGAGCTCCCCGTTGATGTGCAGGTCGCCGACCGGCACGTACTCGGAGTACTGCTTCACGACCAGGTTGGCGCGCTCCTTGAAGCGCTTCGCGCTCTCCGGCGTCCACCAGTCGGCCAGGTTGCCCTTGGGGTCGAACTGGCGGCCCTCGTCATCGAAGCCGTGGGTCATCTCGTGGCCCATCACCGCGCCGACGGCCCCGTAGTTGAGCGCATCGTCGGCGTTGCGATCGAAGAACGGGGGCTGCAGGTAGCCGGCCGCGAAGACGACCTCGTTGCCCGTCGGGCTGTAGTAGCAGTTGACGGTCGGTGCCGTCATGTCCCAGAGGCTGCGGTCCGTCGGCTTGCCGATCTTGGCAAGGTCGCGCTTCACCAGGAACTCGGTCGCGCGCTCGACGTTCAGGACGTACGGGCCACGGTCGATCTTGAGCGTGCTGTAATCGATCCACTTGTCCGGGTAGCCCACCTTGACGCCGTACGCGTCGAGCTTCGCCAGCGCCTTCGCCTTGGTCGCGTCGTCCATCCATTCGAGCGCCTGGATCCTCTCGCGCAGCGTGGCGCGGATGTTGGCCACCATGGCGAGGACGCGCGCCTTCGCCTCCGGCGGGAAGTTGTCCCTCACGTAGAGCTGACCGAGGGCATCACCTATGTTCTCGTCGATGACATAGAGGACGCGCATCCAGCGCGCCCTGGCTGTCTGCACCCCCGCGAGGATCTTCGAGTAGAAGTTGAAGTTCTCGTCCAGGAACGCGGCGCTCAGGTAGCGCGCATTGGCGTGGATCAGCTGCCAGCGGAAATATGCCTTCCAGTCGGGGAGAGGCGCGCTGGCGATCTCGGCATCCAGGCCCTTGATGAAGTCGGGCTGGCCCACATCGATCACCGCCGGGTCCGGAAGGCCGAGGGCCGCGAGGTACGCCGACCAATCGAAGTGCGGCGTCAGCTTCTGCAGGTCGGCCACAGGCATCGGGTGGTAATTTGCGACCGGGTCGCGCAGGTCCTGGACCTTCTTCGAGGCCACCGCGAGCGCGGTCTCGATCCTCATGACGGCCGCGGACTCCTCGGCGGCCTCCGCCGGAGTATCGCCCGCAAAACCGAACATCTTCGCCACGTGTGCCGTGTACAGGTCCCGCAGCTTCTTCGACTCATCGTTGGTCCGCAGATAGTAGTCGCGCTCGGGCAGCCCCAGGCCGCCCTGGCCCAAGCCCGTGATCACCATGTCGGAGTTCTTCGGGTCGGGCTCGGAACCCAGGCCGAAGCAGACACCCGCGCCCAGGTGATGCAGCTTGGCCACCTCTGCGGGAATGTCGGCCGTCGTCGCCATGGCCGCGATCTGGTCGAGATCGCCCTTCAGGGGGCTGATGCCCGCGGCGTTGGCCGCCTCGACGTTCATGCCGCTGAAGTAGAAGTCACCCACAAGTTTTTCCATGGGATCCGCAGCGGGGTCCGAGGCCGCCTTCTCCGCCAGCGCATGCAGGACGGCCTGGTTCCTGTCGTTCACGATGTCGGCCGCGCCCATCGAGGCGTGGTCAGCCAGGATTTTCGTGTTCTTCAGCCACGTGCCGACAGCGTAGTCGTAGAAGTCCACGCTCGGCTTCACCGAGGTGTCCATGTTCTTGGGATCGAAGCCGGCGAGGCAGGCAGGGGCGACGCAAAGCGCGCCCACGAAGAGGAGTTTGAATTTCATGTATAACAAGAGGGTTCTTCCTACCAGATCTGGATCAGGTCAGCGGCGGGCCGGCGCATCGGCGCGCCCTCGGGGACGTTGAACGCCTCGAAGAATGCCGGCAGATTGGACAGGGGGCCGTTGGTCCTGAACTCCTCGGGCGAGTGGGGGTCCGTCTGGATCCTGAGGCGACGGGACTCGGGGCGGACCAGCGCCCTGTAGTAGGACGCGAAGCTGAGGAAGAAGCGCTGCTCGGGGGTAAAACCGTCGATGGGCGTCCTCGGCTTGCCGACCATCGTCTTCTCGAAGGCGACGTAGGCGATCTTGAGGCCGCCCAGGTCGGCGATGTTCTCTCCCTCGGTGCGCAGGCCGATCACGTGCAGGCCGTCCAGGACCGTGTAGTTGTCGAACTCCTTCACTATGGCGTCAGCCCTGACCTTGTAGTTGTTGGCGCTGTCGGTGCTCCACCAGTCCTTGAGGTTGCCGTGGGCGTCGAACTGGCGGCCATGGTCGTCGAAGCCGTGGGTCATCTCGTGGCCGATGACCGAGCCGGCCGAGCCGTAGTTTGAGGCATCGTCGTAGTTGAGCCCGAAGACTGGCGGCTGCAGGATGCCCGCCGGGAAGACGATCTCGTTCTTCGCCCAGGCGTAGTAGGCATTGAACGTCGGCGCCGTCATGAGCCACTCCGTCGGGTCGACGGGTTTGCCAATCTTCAGCAGCTGGCGGCGTACCTCGTAGGCCTGGGCCCGCATGACGTTCTGCACGTAGGGACCGCGGTCGATGACGAGGCCCGTGTAGTCCTTCCACTTGTCGGTGTAGCCGACCTTAACACCCAGGGCGTCGAGCTTCTCGATGGCCTTCGCCTTGGTGGGCGCGTCCATCCAGGTGAGCGTCGGGATGTCCTCCCGCAGGGTCGCCTTCAGGTTCGCCACCATCAGGAGCAGCTTCGCCTTCGCCTCCGGCGGAAAGTAGGTCGTCACGTAAATCTGGCCCAGGAGGTCACCCGCGTCCCCGTCGATCTCGGCAACGACGCGCTTCCAGCGCGGCCTCATGACCTTGGTCCCTGCGAGGACCTGCCCGTTGAAATGGTAGTTCTCCTGCACGAACGGCTCGCTCAGGTACGGCGAGAAGCCGTTGGCCAGCATCCAGCGCAGGTAGGCCTGCCAGTCTGCGACCGAAGTCGCGTGGAGCTGCTCGCTGAAAGCCTTGAAGAAATCCGGGTGCGCGAAGTTGACCTGGTCAAACGCCGGGGCGCCCACGGCCGCGTAGTACGCATGCCAGTCGACGTCACCGGTGAACTTCGCAAGGTCGGCGACGCCCATCTTGTGGTAGCTGGAATACGGGTTGCGCAGCACCTCGCGGGTCAGGGAGGCGCCCGCGAGCGTGGTCTCCAGCTTCATGATGGCCGCGGCCTCCTGGCCGGCCACGTCGGGCGAGTCGCCGAGGAGCTGCAGCGTCTTGGAGACATGCACCAGGTATTCCTCCCGGATCTTCTTCGAGCGGTCGTCGTCCTTGAAGTAGTAGTCCCGGTCGGGCAGCCCAAGGCCTCCCTGGCTCATCTGGGCGATGTTCGTCGTGCTGTCCTTGCTGTCAGGACCGCTTCCAAACTCGAAGCCGGCGTTGATCCCGATGGCATGCAGCCGCGCGATCTCCAGCAAGATGTCCGCCGAGGTCGCCACACCCTTGATCCGGTCAAGCTCCGGCTGGAGGGGCGTGAAGCCCGCGGCATTCACCGCCGCCTCGTCCATGCCGCTCGCGTAGAAGTCACCGACAATCTGCTCGACGCTCGAGCCCGCGGCGCCCTTGGCGGCAGCCGCGACGCACAGCTTGTTGAGGTTGATGATGTTGCTGTCCCGGATGATCGGCGCCGTGCCCCACCACGTGTACTCGGGCGGGATGGGGTTGTTCTTCAGCCAGGTCCCGTTCGCGTAGAGGTAGAAGTTGTCCTGCGGCTTCACCGAGAGGTCCATCGTCGATGGGTCCACATCTCCCCTCGCGCTGAGACACACCATTATCGCCGCCAACACCCCCAACGCCTTGGATTTTAGCATCCCCTGATCCTCGGCGCCGGGCCTGCCTTTCGCAAGCGAGATGAGGGTGAAACGACCCCCATGCAGGATGGGCGGCGCCGTTCAGGGGACGGGCGGCTTGTACCCCACCCTGCAGCGATCGATGATTCGCCCGTGCAGGCGGGCCAGGGCCGGCATCGGCACGCCCGCGGCCTGCGCCCGCCTGAGCGGCTCGCCCCAGATGGGCTCGATTTCGACCTCCCTGCCCGCGAGATAATCGACAAGGCTCGACGGCTTGTACGCGCCCATCGGAACCGTGCGGGTGAACTGCCTTTCCAGGAACTCGTCGGAGAGGGTGAAGCCGAAGGCGGCCGCGGCTTTCTGGATCTCAAGCATGAGGTCCCGGGCATCAGCCTTGATCCTCGGGTCGGCGCAGATCCGGTCGGTCGTGATCCCGCCCTCGGCGATCGCGAGGCCGTTGAACGGGATGTTCCACATGAGCTTCTGCCAGCGGGCCCCGAGCAGGTTCTCGACGACCTGTGAATTGATCCGCGCCGTCTTGAAAAGGCCCACGAGCTCGTGAGTCCGGGCCGTTGCGGGTCGGTCGAGTTCGCCGATCGACACCATGCCCGGGTTGAAGGCCCTCACCTCGCCCGGGCCCACCCGGTTGATCGCCATGAAGACCAGGCCGCCCAGGATCCTCTCGTTGCCGAAGAGGCGGCCCAGGTACTCGTCGCAGCCGAGGCCATTCTGGAGCGTCAGGATGGCGGTCCGCGGTCCGAGGAGCGGACCCACGAGTCCTTCCACGGCGTCCGCCGACGTGGCCTTCAGACACAGGATTACGAGATCGACCTGCCCTATTTCCTCCACGGAGCCGAAGGCCTTCACCGGCCTGAGCTCCGCGGACCCGAGTGAATCGCTTATCAGCATGGAGCCCCTTGCGCGCACGGCCCCAAGGTCGCCGCGCATGAGGAAGCGCACATCGAGTCCCGCGAGGCCGAGCCGGATGCCGTGGTAGCAGCCGACCGCGCCCGAACCTATGATACCGATCCTGGCAAAGCTCCCGGACATCGCGCCGGCGGCCTAGAGGAGCGCGTTGTCCGTCAGCCGGAACTCCTCGACCCAGGCGGCGAGGCAGAAAAGCGTCTTTCCGGGTACCACCTCGCGCATCGTCTCCATCGTGACCGGGTCGACGATCGAGGCATAGATGACCCTCACGCGGTTGTGGTGGCCGACAATGTGGGTCACCTCCGCGATAAGGCGGTCCGTGCTGCGCACGCCCGAGTCCACCATCTCCTTGGCCCGCTTGAGCGCACGGTTGAGCGAGAGGGCCTCCTGGCGAAGCGCCGGGGTCAGCTGCTTGTTGCGCACGGTGAGCACCAAGCCGTCGGCTTCCCGGACCGTCGGCACGACCACGAACTCGACGGCGTAGTTCATGTCGGTGGCCATCTTCCGTAGGACCGCGACATGCTGCGGGTCCCGCTGCCCCACGAAGATCGTCGAGGGGGCGATGATGTTGATGAGCTTCGCGACCAACGTGGTGACTCCGCGGAAATGCGAGGGCCGCGACGGGCCATCGAGGGGCTTGCTGGTCGCCTCCTCGGTCACGTAGCTGGAGTAGCCCTTGGGGTAAATCTCCTCGGTCGTCGGCGTGAAGACCGCAGTCACGCCCAGCGAGCGGCAGAGCTCGAGGTCCGCCTCCAGGCTCCTCGGGTAGCCCGGGAAGTTCTCGTTCGAGCCGAAGGAGAGCGGGTTCACGAAGATCGAGACCACGACCGGCTTGCCCGCCGCCACGGCCTCCCTGATCAGGGCCTCGTGGCCCGCGTGGAGCGCTCCCATCGTCGGAACCAGCGACACCCCACCCCCTCCGGCTGCCAGCCTGGCTGCGAGTGCTCGCATGTTCGACACCGAATCGATTGTGTCCATGGGGTTAACGAGGGCTTGAACAAAAGGGCCCCGGAAGGTTTGTTCAAGGTTTTCGACCCGAAATCCCCGTCTTAACCGCCTCTTTACGCATCCATGATCCGCATCAACGAGAATTACCTGAAGCTCAAGGCCTCCTACCTGTTCGCCGACATCGCGCGGCGCGTGAACGCGTACACGGCGGCAAACCCCGACAAGCCGATCATCCGGCTCGGCATCGGCGACGTGACGGAGCCCCTGCCGCCGGCGTGCGTCGAGGCCCTCCACGCGGCGACAGACGAGATGTCAAAGCGCGCGACCTTCAAGGGCTACGGCCCCGAGCAGGGATACGCCTTCCTGCGGGACCTGATCGCGCAGCACGACTACGCGGCGCGCGGCTGCAAGATCGAGGCCGACGAGATCTTCGTGTCCGACGGGGCCAAGTGCGACTGCGGCAACATCCAGGAGATCTTCTCGACCGACGCCAAGCTCGCGATCCCCGACCCCGTGTACCCCGTCTACGTCGACACGAACGTGATGGCCGGGCGCACGGGTCAGAACGTCGACGGCCGCTACGAGGGGATCCTCTACCTGGAGTCCAACGCGGCAAACGGCTACGTGCCCGCGGTCCCGTCCGCCCCGGCCGACCTCATCTACCTCTGCTTCCCGAACAACCCGACGGGCGTCGTGGCGACGAAGGCCCAACTCGAGGCCTGGGTCGCCTACGCCAGGAAAAACAAGGCGGTCATCCTCTTCGACTCGGCCTACGAGTCCTACATCCGCGACCCGGGAATCCCCCACTCCATCTACGAGATTGAGGGCGCCCGGGAGGTCGCGATCGAGTTCCGCAGCTTCTCGAAGACGGCCGGATTCACCGGCACGCGCTGCGCCTACACGGTGGTGCCGAAGACCCTCATGGCCTGGACCGCCGCGGGAGAGCCGCAGTCGCTCCACGCCCTCTGGAACCGCAGGCACACGACGAAGTTCAACGGCGTGGCCTACCCGATCCAGAAGGCCGCCGCCGCGGTCTACAGCCCCGCCGGCCAGAGCCAGACGAGGGCCCTGACCGACTTCTACCTCGGCAATGCCCAGCTGATCCGCGCCGCGATGGGCAAGCTTGGGCTCGCCTGCGTCGGCGGCGACAACGCCCCCTACATCTGGATCAATGTCGGCCGCGACTCCTGGGAGTTCTTCGACCTGCTGCTCAACAAGGCCCAGGTGGTCTGCACCCCCGGCGCCGGATTTGGCAAGTGCGGCGAGGGCCACGTGCGCATCAGCGCCTTCAACAGCCGCGAGAACGTCCAGACCGCACTCGACCGCATCGCGGCGGCCCTCAAGTCCTAGCCTTTCGGGGGGATTGAGGAGGCCACCTCCTGGCCAAGCGCCGATACGTCGGAGCTCAGGAGACTTGCCAGGCGGTCATAGTTGATGCCGTCCCAGTCCGCGGCAGGGGCCTCGAACAGCTTGCGGACGACGATCCTCGGATCGGGGCCCGTCGTTGAGATCTCGATGAGCGCCGAGAACTCGGCCTTGTAGCCCGAGCCCTCCAACGCGCCCTCGCAGCGGCGGACATCGATCGAGACATCATAGTCGCGCTGCTGGTCGAAGGGGAACGGCTCGGTCAGCACCTGGGACACGGAACTCGATGCGACGAGGCTTGCGCGGAGCACGCGGCCCACGGCGGCGTCAATGGGCTCCGCCCAGCGCCTGTAGTCCTTGAACTGGATCTCGTTGGCTCCCGTCCGCAGGACCATCTCGCGGTGCTTCAGGTAGGTCTCAAGGCGAACAGAGTGAAGGCCGATCCGCGCGGCGGAGGCCGCCGGGACCGCAGGGGAGCCTGCGACCGCCGGATCCGAGAGGACAAAGTAGCGCGTGGGGTCGTCCTGCGCGGGCTGCACGAGGTTGCAGGCGGGCAGCGCCCCGAGGGCAAAGACCGAGGCACAGAGGGCCATGAAACGCGGGGAAATGCGGGATGATTTCATGTCGGTCTACTTGGGTTCCTTGCGGCCGGAGACGAGGGCGTTCGGGTTGCGCTCGATGAAGTCCGCGAGCTGCTGCACGGACTCGGCCGCGTCGGCGACACGCTGGAGCGCCCGGCTCGTGTCCGAGCTGAAGCTCTGTTGGGCGTTGATGAAGCCCTTGGCCGACTGTGCGGCCGTGTTGAAGGACTCGAGCGCCGCCTTTGCCTGGACCAGCGTCTCCCGGAGTTCCTTGCCGTTCGTGTCGACCTGCGTGTCCAGGTGGGCGAGGGAGTTGTGCAGGACGGCCAGCGTCTTGTTCAGGTTCTCGAGCGAGTGGATCGTGTCGGGCGAGCTCGCGAGCTTGTCGATCGACTCGCCGGTCCTCTTCCACTGGTCGGCAAGGCCCTTGAAGTCCACGCCGTCGATCCGCGTGCGCGTCTCAACGATCAGCTTCTTCATTTCCGTAGAGAGGCCCTTGAAGTCGATCTCCTGGAGCCTGGCGAGCAGCGTCGTTGCGTTGGCGAGGAGCGTCGCGGCGCTGGCCCTGAATTCCGATATCTCCGAGGGCGCCGGCGGGATCACGACGTACTTCAGGTCCGTCATGTTGCTGTGGTCCGGGTATTTCTCCGGGTCCATGAAATCGAGCTCAACAAACAGGAGCCCGGTCGCGAGCCCGCCTATTTCCAGCTGGGCCCTGAGGCCCTTGTCGACCAGGGCCTGCAGGGCGCTCCTGTCCGAGACGTCGAGGCTTGCCCCGGTCTCGTCGGAGATCGAGCCCTTGCTGAGCTCGCAAAGGACCGCGGCCATGGACTTGCCGGTCCCCTTGTCGTAGCGGATCGAGATGCTGACCACGTGGCCCACCCTGACGCCGCGAAGCTTCACGGGCGAACCCTCGTCCAGGCCGCTCACGGCCTCGTCAAAGTACACCATGAAGCGCTCGGGCTTGGAGAAGAGGCTCAGGCTGCCCACGGTCAGGAGCGCGATGAGCCCCAGCGCGAATGCGCCGAGCACAAAGGCTCCTACGATGGCTGGGCTTACTTTGGTCTTCATCGGTGGTGGCCGCCTACACTGCGCGGTGGGCCCTCCGTGTCAAAAATTCTACGACCATCGGGTTGTCGGACTTCTCGGCCAGGTCAGAGGGCCTGCCCTCGGCGATGATGCCCTTGGCCGTGCGGTCGAGCATGATGGCCCGGTCGGCGATGCCAAAGATCGAGTCCACGTCGTGGGAAACGATGACGATGGTCGTCCCGAACGTGTCCCGTATCTGGACGATCAGCTCGTCGAGGAGCCTCGCCGAGACCGGGTCCAGTCCCGCCGACGGCTCGTCGAAGAACACGATCGAGGGGTCGAGCGCCAGGGCACGGGCGAGGCCCGCCCTCTTCCTCATGCCGCCGCTGATCTCCGAGGGATAGTGCGTCTCGAAGCCCGTAAGGCCCACCTGGGCCAGCTTGAACGCCGCGATGTTGCGGATCTCGTCCGCGGGAAGGTGCGTGTACTCCTCCAGGGGAAGGGCGATGTTCTCGGCCAGCGTGAGCGAGGTCCAGAGGGCCCCGCTCTGGAAGAGCATGCCAAATGTCTTCAGCATGTTCCTTCGGTTCGCGGAGTCAGCGTTCGTGAACGACTGCCCGTTGAAGAGGACCTCGCCCGCCACAGGGCGGATGAGGCCCACCATGTTGCGCAGGAGCGTCGTCTTGCCGCAGCCCGATCCGCCGATGATGAAGAAGATCTCCGACTTCTTGACCTTGAAGGAGACGTCCTTGAGCACGGTGGTCTCCTCGTAGTTGCACTCAAGGCCCTTCACCTCGATGGCGGGTATGGCGTCCTGTATCATAGCCCCATGAAATTGAAGATGACCGCGAAGAGCGCGTCGGCCACGATGATGAGGAGGATGGCCGTCACGACGGCCGAGGTCGCCGCCCTGCCGACACCGGAGGCGTTTCGCTCGGCCTCAAGGCCGCGAAGGCACCCGGTGAGCCCGACGATGAGCCCAAAGACCACGGCCTTGATGAGGCCGACGGCAATGTCCTGCACGGTGACGATCGTCAGCATCTCGACCCAGTAGGCTGCGGGCGGGATGTCGAGGGTCGCGAAGGCGACCGCCATGCCGCCCAGGATGCCGAGGCAGTTCGCGTACATAGCGAGCAGCGGCATCATGAGCCCGAGCGCCAGGACGCGCGGCATGACCAGGAAGCGGATTGGCGAGATGCCCAGCGTGGAGAGCGCATCAATCTCCTCGTTGGCCTTCATGCTCCCGATCTCAGCCGCGAAGGCCGCACCGGTGCGGCCGGAAAGGACGACGGCCGCCATCAGGCAGCCCATCTCCCGCGTCATCGCGACGCCGATCAGGTCGGCGACCCAGATCTCGCCGCCGAAGCGCTTGAGGACGATGGAGCCCGAGTAGGCCAGCGTGACGCCGACCAGGAAGCTGATAAGGCTCACGATCGGTAGGGCCATCGCCCCGCAGCGCTGCATCTCGGCGACGCAGTCGCCCCAGCGCAGGCCCGCCTTGCCGGAGACGAGCCTCGTCGTGTCGATCCAGCACTCGCCGACAAACTGCAGGAAATTGCGGTACTGCTGGAGCAGGAACCCCGTGGCCACGCCCACCTCGACAACGAGGCTCGTGGAGTGGTCCTCCTGGCCCCGCGTGCGAAGCGCCTCCTCGAACTGGCTGGAAAGGAGCCTCATCTTGGGCGGAAGGGGCGCGATGTCGCAGGCGACCCCCGACTCCTTGCACCAGAGCTGCGCCTCCCCGAGGAAGGCTATGAGCGACGTGTCCCAGTGGGAGACTCCGTCCGCGCTCAGCCTCACGGAGGCGGGCTTGGCCCCGGCTATCAGGGCCGTCCACCGGGGGGTGTCCTGGTCGAGCCTCCACGGGCCCTCAAGATCGACGGCAAGCAGCGCACCCTCGGTGCGGCTTGTCGCTCGGGCGCTTGCGGGTGACAGGCTCTCGGGCATTGCCGGGAATCTTTGCGACGCGCCGGGGGCGCGCCAGACCAATCTTCTACTGCGCCTGGACCCGGGTCCACTGGACCCAGGCGATGACCCAGGAGGCGTCGCGCCTCACGTAGAGCGTCGTGTACCGGGTGCGCACGCTTGTGCCGTCCGCCCGGTGGTAGCTGACGGCTGCCATGACCATGGCCGAGTCGCCGTAGGCATGGATCACCACCCCGTGGAGCCGCAGGTCAAGGGCGTCGGGCCTCACCTGGGCCTCCCGGAGGAACTCTGCCTTGTCTATCACGCGCCCGTCGGCCAGGACCCCGGCGAAGTCGTCCGCCAGGAGGGCCTTGAAGCGGGTGGTGTCGCAGCTGAGGAACGCCTTCACGTAGTCGTCGTTCAGCTGGCGAAGGGCGGTCTCCTCGGGGCCGGTGGCCTCCGCGGCACGGGCCGGCAGGCCGGCTGCAAGGACGAGGGCGAGGAGCGCAAGGGCGGTTCGGGCCATCGGCGCAGGCTGGGGGCCGGCGGCGCTGGGGGCAACGCCGGAGAACATGCGCGGTTGATTTCCCACGCTGGTGAGGCATCCCTGTGGTCACAACGTGGCCGCCCCCAACGACAGATCCTCCATCACCGGTGTCCTCGAGCGCATCATCTTCCTCAACGAGGAAAACCACTATACGATAGCCGAGTTCAGGCCGGACGGCGGCGACTCCGCAGCCAAGCCCGAGCCGGTCACGATCGTCGGCGCCCTTCCGGGCGTCGAGTGCGGGGAGACGCTGCACCTCTCCGGGGAATGGACCCGCAACAGCCAGTACGGGGACCAGTTCAAGATCGCCTCCTTCAAGAGCGAGCTGCCGGCGAGCGTCTACGGGATCCGGAAGTACCTCGGCAGCGGCCTCGTGCCCGGGATAGGCCGCGTCTACGCGAACAAGATCGTGGACGAGTTCGGCACCGACACCTTCCGGGTGCTGAGCGAGGAGTCGGGGCGCCTGAGGGACGTGCCCGGGATCGGGCGCAAGCGGGCGACGGCGATCAAGCAGGCATGGGACGGCAAGAGGACCGAGCGGGAGCTCTACATATTCCTGCAGACGTACGGGGTCAGCCCGTCGCAGTGCATCAAGGTCGTGAAGCAGTACGGCTCGCAGGCCAAGACCGTGCTCACGACCGAGCCCTACCGCGTGGCGCGCGAGATCGAGGGGATAGGTTTCAAGACGGCCGACAAGATCGCGATCAACCTCGGCTTCGCGAACGACGCGGCGCCGCGGCTCGAGGCCGGCATCATCTTCGCCATGGAGACCCTCCAGGAGGAGGGGCACACGGCCTTCTTGGAGGAGAAGCTGCGCGACCATGCGGCCGAGATGCTGGCGACATCCACGGAACTCGTGACGGCGAGGATCGACGCCCTGGTGAAGGCCAAGCAGCTGGCGCGGCACTTCCCGGCGGGCGTGGAGAACCCCCTTCCCGGCTCGGGCCTGATCCAGCTGCCGACAAACGACCGCTACGAGAGGAAGATCGCCGAGGTCGTGGCGCGGCTGATCCGGGTCGGCAGCGGGCTTCCGCCGATCAAGGTCGACGCCGCGCTCGTCTGGGCCGAGGAGAAGGCGGGCTTCCCCTTCCACGAGCTCCAGCAGTACGCGGTGAGGAATGCGCTCACGAACAAGATCTCGATCCTGACCGGCGGCCCGGGCACGGGAAAGACGTCCACGCTGCGCTCGCTGGTCAGCATCCTGAAGGCGAAGAACGTGCGGGTGCACCTGGCGGCGCCGACCGGGCGCGCGGCGCAGCGGCTCGCTGAGACGACGGGCGGCTATGCCTCGACGATCCACCGGCTGCTCAAGTACGACCCTGCCGCGGGCTTCACCGCGAACGAGCAGCACCCGCTGGCGACCGATTTCCTGATCGTGGACGAGGTCTCGATGCTCGACACGCGGCTGGCCTCGGCGCTTCTGCAGGCAGTGCCGGCCCGCGCCCACCTGCTTCTCGTCGGCGACACGGACCAGCTGCCAAGCGTCGGCGCAGGCAACGTGCTCCAGGACCTCATCACGGCGTCCCGGGCACCCGTGACCCGCCTCTCCGTCATCTTCCGCCAGAAGGGCCAGAGCGGCATCGTGACGACGGCGCACGCGATCAATTCCGGGGAGACGGCGCTGCCGCTCGTCGCGAACGCGGTCGAGAACCTCGACCCCTCGAGCGACCTGAGCTTCGTCGTGGCCGACTCGGCGGAGGACTGCGTGAGGAAGGTGATCCAGCTCTGCACAGACTTCATACCGAGGTACTTCGACCGCTGCGACCCTGTCGCCGACGTGCAGGTGATGGCGCCGATGCACAAGGGGGTCGCCGGCGTCGCGAACCTGAACCTCCAGCTCCAGGCGGCGCTCAACGGGAAGTCGAAGGGACTAAGGACCCTCACCGGGGAATACCGCCGCGGCGACAAGGTGATCCAGCTGCGCAACAACTATGACAAGAACCTGTTCAACGGGGACATCGGCGCGGTGACCGGCGTCGATCCCGACGCAGGCGAGATCGAGGCCAGCTTCGATGGGGAGCGCCACGTCTTCACGCGCGGGGAGATGGGCGACCTGGCGCTCGCCTATGCGATCAGCATCCACAAGTCCCAGGGAAGCGAGTACCCGGTCGTGATTGTCCCACTCCTGAAGGGGCACTTCATGATGCTCCAGAGGAACCTTCTCTACACGGCGATCACGAGGGGGCGCAGGAAGGTCTTCATCGTCGGCGAGCCGGCGGCCTACGCGATGGCGGTGAGGAACGGTGAGTCAAAGCTGCGGGTGACGCACCTGAGGGAAAAGCTCGCGGCGGCGCCGCCCGATGGCCGCCTCGCTGCTATTTCCCAAGCTTCCTGAGGCCCTTGTTGATCTTGTCCAGGTCGCAGGCGTCGGGCTCGAAGTCGGGCCCAAGCCAGGCGAGCCACTCGCGTCCAAGGTCCGATCCTGGCTCTTTCAGGCAGGCGAGCATGTCGTGGAAAGCCTCCAGCCCACCGCAATCCTCCGGAGGACCGGCCCTCTCGCCGGCGATGCAGAGGGGATAGAGGGCGCCCTTCCCCACGGGCACCGTCTTCTCGACACGGACGTCCACCTTCCAGCCCTCGCCGATGTGGTACTCATAGACCATCCGGTCGCGGCTCGCCAAATTCAGGTCCCCGAGCGTCACGTCGCGGTCGTCTTCGATGTTCAGCTCGTCCCGCTTCACCGGGTTGCCGAACTTTAGGTCGTCCATCGCGAAGGAGTGGGTCTGGTAGTCGAACCAGTCGAGCGCCACCTGGATCGTGTCGTGAAGTCGGGAGAGCCACATCGTCTCCCGCACGAGGATGCGCCTCCAGACACGGGGATGGGTCCCCTCGACGACAAGCCGCAGGCAGAGAGCCCGTGCCACGGGCTTCTTCACCCCTGCCCCCTTGCCCTCTTGAAGCGAGATCATCGCCGGGGGTTCTAGCCCCGCCGCGTCCCGCGCGCAAAAAGAATTATTCGGCGTCCGCCTAAGGACGGACTCAGTTGTCCGTCACGCGCTGGTCTCCCGAGGGAAGCGTGATCACGTGCAGCTTGGGCTGCTGGACGGCGGCCATGTCGGAGGCATTGCCGATCTTCACGTTGGAGAATATCGCCGTCTCGAAGGCTTCGTCATCGTGCGCCGACACGGCGAGCCCGATATAGTACGGGCTCTTGAGCGCCACCTGGACCGATGCACCGGAAGGGTGCGGCTCTTCTGTGGAGGAAGCCACGGAGAGGTAGACCGTGTTGCCTATCTTATCGAGGCGGACCCTCGATGGCGAGGACACCATGCTCTGGATCTCCTTGGTTATCCCGCCCTTTTCGGAGCGGAACTGGAGGGAGGTGAGGCCGTCGCCGTGCCTTGCCACGTCAACATAGGCCGAGCCCTCGGAGAGGTCCTGGCGGATGACGAGGCAGGCCTTGCGGTGAGGCTGGGAGCTCGTGCCGAAAAAGGCTATGTCCGCGGAAATGGAGACATCCCCGGAGACCTTCTTCCAGATGAACTGCATCGCGTCCGCCTTGAACCACATGTTGGCGCCGGCGGCGCCGACCGTGTAAGTGCCCGCGGCGGGGTCGAAGAGAGCCGTGCCGCTCCTGCTGACCTTGCCCACGTCGCCGTGGTCGGTGAAAATGCCAAGCGACGAGTCGGCCCTGGCTGAGGTGGCGCCAGCAAGCAGCAGGATGGCGCAGAGTAGTTTCATTGGGGTGGTGTTCATGGTGGGGTGGTCAGAATCATAAGGGTGGCCTTGCATTATGTCGAATCAGGATGAAAATTCACCTCGGTTTCCCAAAAGGAAACCTTGATCAGGGCCCGAGCCGTACGCTTAGTTAGGGCCGAACCCCGCCTAGTAATCCCCCCCTTACAACGGTCATGACTGAACAGTCCTTCGATGCAATTGTGGTAGGCTCCGGAATCAGCGGAGGCTGGGCCGCCAAAGAACTGACGGAAAAGGGCCTGAAGGTCCTGATGCTCGAGCGCGGGGAGAACGTCGAGCACATCACCGGCTACGTGAATGCGCTCAAGGCACCGTGGGAGGCCCCCCACCGCGACCGGCTCTCCAACAAGACGCGCGAGGAGCACCCCATCCCCCTCCGGGACGGGTTCATGCACGAGTCTAACGCCAATTACTGGGTCAAGGACCATGATTCTCCCTACGTTGAAACGCGCCCGTTCAACTGGTTCCGCGGCTACCACGTAGGTGGTCGCTCCCTTATGTGGGGGAGACAGAGCTACCGCTGGAACAAGTTCGACTACGAGGCCAACCTGAACGAGGGCGTGGGCACCGACTGGCCCATCCGCTACGAGGACATGGCCCCCTGGTACGACCACGCCGAGTCATGGGCCGGCATCAGCGGCTCCCACGAGGGCATGGAGCAGCTGCCGGACGGCAACTTCCTGCCCCCGATGGAGCTGAACGTGGTCGAGAAGGACGTGGCCGCCCGGATCAAGACCTACTACAAGGATTCCCGGAGGATGATCATCGGCCGCGTGGCCAACCTCTCGGTGGCCCACAATGGCCGCAACAACTGCCAGTACCGCAACAAGTGCGACCTCGGCTGCCCATTCGGGGCCTATTTCAGCACGCAGTCCTCCACCCTGCCCGCTGCGGTGAAGACCGGCAACCTGACCCTCCGGCCCTTCTCGATCGTGACCAAGATCGTCTACGACAAGGACACGAAGAAGGCGACCGGCGTCGAGGTCCTGGACGCCGAGACGCGCCAGACCTACACCTACAACTCCAAGATCGTGTTCCTGAACGCCTCGGCGATGAACACGGCCTGGGTGCTCATGAACTCCGCCACCGACGTGTGGCCGGACGGCCTGGGCAGCAGCAGCGGCGAGCTCGGCCACAACATCATGGACCACCACTTCAGGGTGGGCGCCTCCGGCGACGTCGAGGGCTTCCTTGACCGCTACATCTTCGGGCGCCGCGCGAACGGATTCTATATTCCTCGCTTCCGAAACCTCTTTGGCGACAAGCGCGACTACACGCGCGGCTTCGGCTACCAGGGCTCTGCGGACCGCGGCGGCTGGCAGAGGGACGTCGCCGAGCTTGGGATCGGGGCCGCGATGAAGACGGCGCTCACCCAGCCCGGCCACTGGAAAGTCGGCATGACGGCCTTCGGCGAGATCATCCCGAACCACGACAACCGCATGACGCTCGACAAGAACGTCAAGGACAAGTGGGGCCTGCCGGTCATCAACTTCAGCGCTGAAATCGGGCCGAACGAGAAAAAGATGCGCGTCGACATGGCAAATGATGCGGCCGAGATGCTCGAGGCCGCAGGCCTGAAGAACGTCAAGCCGTACGACAATGGCTACGCGGTCGGCCAGGGCATCCACGAGATGGGCACGGCCAGGATGGGCCACGACCCGAAGAGCTCGGTCTTGAACAAGCACAACCAGGTCTGGGACGCGACGAACGTCTTCGTGACCGACGGCGCCTGCATGGCCTCCTCGTCCTGCGTCAACCCCTCCCTAACCTACATGGCGATGACGGCCAGGGCGGCCGACTTTGCGGTCGATGCCCTGAAGAAAGGCGACATATGAGCACCCCCAAGACCACCGAGACCCACCCCATGAACAAGGCTTTCCCGATGATCAACAGGCGCGAGGCGGTCTACCGCCTGGCGGTGCTGATGGGCGGCGCGATGATCGGCTCCGAGCTGTTCCTGCGCGGCGACTCCGTGCCGGACAAGAATCCGATGCCGGCCTTCACGGACGCGGACAGGGTGACCCTGGACGCCGTCGGCGCCACGGTCATCCCGAAGACGGACATACCCGGGGCCGAGGCGGTCGATATCGGCGCCTTCATGATCATGATGGTCACCGACTGCTACAGTGAGAAGCAGCACCAGGTCTTCCAGGAGGGCATCGGGAAGCTGAACGCCGCCAGCGCCGCAAAGTTCGGGGGGGCCTTCACCGCCATCACGCCCGAGCAGAAGACAGACCTCCTCAACGAGCTCGACAAGGAACAGCGGGAATACAACGGCAAGAAGAAGAAGGACGAGCCCGCACACTACTTCCGCATGATGAAGGAGCTTTCCGTCATCGGCTATTTTTCGTCCGAGATTGGCGCGACCCAGGCTGTCCATTACATCGAGGTCCCCGGCGCCTTCCACGGCGATGTCCCCTACAAGCAGGGCGACAGGGCTTGGTACTGAAACGGATTAAGCCCCGCAGTTCATTGCTGTAAGGCCGGCGTATCTTGGCGCTGACCGCCACTGCCTTGCACTACTAAGTATAGACCGCACTGCGTGGCCGGGCTTTGAACCTTGCCATTGTTTGCGCGCAATCGCTTGGTGGCGAAGAGGAAGCATCCAGTTTCACCCGAACTGGAGGAAACCTACCCTTTGATCGGGGTAGTTTTACCGCGGGCAACCGCGGGCATCCTCTTCAAAAGCAATGCCCTATAGTCGACAGAACCCGTCAACGATACCCGTATGAAATTGATCCAATCCCACCGCAGCTCGAGGGGCTTCACGCTCGTCGAGATCATGATCGTGGTTGTCATTATCGGCCTCCTCGCGGCCATGGCGATTCCCGCGTTCCAGAAGGTACGCACCAACTCCCAGGACAAGGCAGTTCTCAACAACGCCCGCCAGCTCTCGGCTGGCGCGGACCAGTATTATCTAGAGAACGGCGTCTCCACCGTCACCATCACCGACCTGATCGGGCCCACGACCTACGTGAAGGCCCTCAACTCGGTCGCGAAGGAGACCTACCCGTCCGGCTTCTCGCAGGGGATCACGGTGACGATCAGGAGCGTGGCCGGCGTCCGCACCATCACCTACGCGCCCTGAGCGGCGAGTTCTCTCGCTAGGGAATTAATTTCGGGATTAATCGGCAGTCAGCCGCGGGCGGCTGGCTGTGCCCATGATCTTCGACCATACGTTCCACGCGGCCTCCACCCCGTCGGTTGCCGCCTTCCTCGTGATATGCGCGCTCGTGCTTGGCATGTTCCTCAGGGGGATCTGGCTCGGGGCCCTCTCCCAGGGCAGGGACCCGTTTCGCTGGACCCTATATGTGCTCGGTGGCCTTGCGCTGTGGCTGGGACTGGCCGCGGGGCTCGTGGCCACCGGGTGGACCGAGGCCGTTCCCGTTCATCTCCTGATTGCCGGGACAACGATGATGCTCGGGAGCGTCATCCTCGGGCTGTCGCCCGCCGGCAAATGGATCTCGCTCGCCTGTCCCGCCGGGTGGCTCCTGGCGTTCCAGGGATTCCGTCTGCCGCTGGAACTTGTTCTTCACTCGTGGGTGCACCAGGGCGTGATCCCGCGGACCATGACATGGACGGGTTCAAACTGGGATATCCTGTCCGGGATCGCATCGCTGGTGCTCGCGCCCGTCTGCAGCCGCTCGAGGGCCGCGGCGTGGCTGGGCAATATCGTGGGGATCGTCCTTCTTCTGAACGTGGGGCGCGTGGCCATCCTGTCGGCACCCGTCCCGTTCGGATGGGGCGACGTGACCCCAAGGCTGCTGCTTCCGTTTCACCTGCCATATGCGCTCATCCTGCCGGTGTGCGTTGGCGGGGCCCTGGCGGGCCACGTGATCCTCACGAGGGCGCTGCTCCTGAGGAAGTGTTAGTCGGGTCTCGAAACCCGTAAACACAAGAGCCGCTCCTTGCGAAGCGGCCCGTGTGACCTAACACCAAGCAAACCGTAAGAACTACAAACATTCACCGTCCTCTGCGGACAGTGCTGACTACACGGAGTAAGACGCGGGGTGGGTCCAAACATTCAAAATTTCCGAAGAAATATTAAGAAAACACTTCGGTATCCTATAAACCCCTGCCCTTCAGGGGCTAAAATACGATTATTGGGGCGTCCGCAGGAGCCTCAACATCGGCCGACGTGACCGGCGTGCTGCCCAGGGGATACCTGAACTGCCTACCCTCGTAGTTGCGGAAAACCACCTCGGTGTCGGTGATGCTCTCCACATAATCCGGGTTGATCGGGACCTTGCCGCCGCCGCCTGGAGCGTCGATCACGTACTGCGGTACGGAGTAGCCGGTCGTGTTGCCGCGCAGCGCTCGGATGATCTCGATCCCCTTCCTGACATCCACCTTGAAGTGGCTGCCGCCGGTGATGAGGTCCATCTGGTAGAGGTAGTAGGGGCGAACGCGCATCCTCAGGAGTCTGTGGACGAGCGCCTTCATGACATCGGCGTCGTCGTTCACGCCCTTGAGGAGCACGCTCTGGTTGCCGAGCGGCACGCCCGCAAAGGAGAGCCGCTCGCACGCCGCCTTGAGCTCGGCCGTGGCCTCCTTCGGGTGGTTCACGTGGATGCTCATCCAGATGGGACCGTACTTCTTGAAGATCTCGCAGAGGGCAGGGGTGATGCGCTGCGGCAGGAAGACCGGTATCCTCGAGCCAATGCGGATGAACTCGACGTGCTTGATGGCTCGCAGGCGGCTGATCAGGTGCTCGAGCTTCTTGTCGGAGAGCAGCAGCGGGTCGCCGCCCGAGAGGAGCACGTCCCTCACCTCGGGATGACTCTCGATGTAGCGCAGGCCCTGCTCGTACTCCGGGTGGAAATTGTAGTCCTGCGCATTCGAGACCAGGCGGCTGCGGGTGCAGTAGCGGCAGTAGGCGGCGCAGCGGTCGGTGACGAGGAAGAGGACCCTGTCGGGATAGCGGTGGACGAGTCCAGGGACGGGCGAGTGCTTGTCCTCCCCCAGGGAATCCAACTGCTCCTCGGAGCTCACGACCATCTCGGCGCCGCGCGGGATCACCTGCTTGCGTATCGGGCAATCCGGGTCGTTGCGGTCGATCAGGTTGAAGAAATAAGGCGTGATCGCCAGCGCCAGCTTCTGGTTCGCGTGGTCGCAGCCGGCCTTCTCGTCGTCCGTGAGCGTCATGTAGCGCTCGAGCTGCTCCCGGGTCGTTATGCGGTTCTTCAGCTGCCAGACCCAGTCAGTCCACTCGGCCTCGGGGACGTGCTGCCAAAGTCCCTGACCTTCAAACCATGAAGAACGGTCTTCTGTGTAGGGCATCTTTGGAGGTGATAACCGTTAGGCACCTAATGAATGTTGTCAAATGGGGGTTTAATCAGGCTTTTCGGGTTTTTGATTGGCAGACTTCGGAAGGCCCTTTTTGTTCGACCGTTGATGCCGACGCACAAGCCCGCAGTACTGGCCCTAGAGGATGGTAGCGTATACCGGGGCGTGGCATTCGGGGCCGACGCGACCATAGCCGGCGAGTGCGTCTTCAACACCTCGATGACGGGCTACCAGGAGATCCTGACGGACCCGTCCTACTTCGGCCAGATCGTCACCATGACGGCGGCGCAGATCGGCAACTACGGCATCAACGCCGAGGACGCCGAGGCCGCGACGCCCAAGGCCAGCGGCTTCGTGGTCCGCGAGCTTTCCCCGGTCGTCAGCAACTGGCGCTCGACGCAGTCCCTCGGCGACTACCTGGCCGCCAACGGCATCCCCGGGATCAGCGAGATCGACACGCGCGCGCTCACGAAGAAGCTGCGCGTTGACGGCGCGATGAAGAGCTGCCTCTCCACCCTTCCGATCTCCGATGACGAGGCGGTCGCGATGGCGCGCGGGTGGAAGGACATGGCGGGCGCCGACTACGTGAAGGACGTCACGTGCAAGGAACCCTACATCTGGGAGGCCGACGACGCGGCGAACCACAACGCGGCCTACGTCCCCGTGGGCACGACCTTCGGCACGCCCGTCACGCCCGCGAAGAAGTTCAAGGTAGCCGCGTTCGACTACGGCGCGAAGCGAACCATCTACCGCAAGCTAGTGAGGCACGGCTTCGAGGTCCACGTGTTCCCGGCCAACGCGACCGCGGCCCAGGTCGAGGAGCACAACCTCGACTGCGTGTTCCTCTCGAACGGTCCCGGCGACCCGGCCGCGCTGCCCTACATCTACAAGACCGTGACGGCGCTTATCCCGAACTACCCGACATTCGGGATCTGCCTCGGCCACCAGATGATCACCCACGCCTTGGGCGGGAAGACCTTCAAGCTCAAGTTCGGGCACCGCGGTGGCAACCAGCCCGTGAAGAACGTCGAGACCGGCAAGGTCTCCATCACGGCCCAGAACCACGGGTTCGCGACCGATCCGACGAGCCTCAACAACTGCGGCGCAGTCGTGACCGAGTACAACCTCAACGACAACACGGTCGAGGGCCTGCGGCACAAGGCCCTGCCGGTATTCTGCGTGCAGTACCATCCCGAGGCCGCCCCGGGCCCGAGCGACGCCGATCCCCTCTTCGTTGACTTCTACCGCATGGTCGAGGCCCGCAAGGCCGGCAAGCTGTAGGCTGCGGATTGACCGGGACAGCGGTCGCGGGCAGCGTCCGGCTTGGCCATGCACGCACCGGCATTCGAAGGATTCACCCTAGCCTCGCCGGGGGGAATCTGGTCCGCGTCGATCTGGTTCCTTGCGATACTGCCCGCGTGCTTCACGGGCCTGGGTCTGCTGGCGCGCCGGATACCCGGGATCGGCGCCGTTGCTGCCGAGTTCCTGCCGGCGCTCGGGCTCTCGGTGTTCGTCATCATCGGGGGAATCCTGAACCTGCTTCGCCTTGCCCTTCCGCTTCCCATCTGGGTGCTGCTCCTCGCCGGTCTCCTCGCCTTTATCCGCGCGGTGTGGCGGCGCCGCACGCAAAGCGTGGTGATCGACTCGGGCACGCTTAGCCTT